>PVBE010528616.1_pt1 | contig 28408 bp, 28 predicted proteins | sample 1631181 | NCBI WGS metagenome assembly PVBE01 (sample SAMN08397723, study PRJNA350692) | Marine metagenome, whole genome shotgun sequencing project. | isolation source: water | place: Pacific Ocean | collected 2012-04
ACGCGCAGTCGAAGGCGCTCGGCATGCCCGACGTCAATCGCGTCTTCGTCCCGCATCCGATCCAGGACGCGACGGATGACGAGATGCGGCAGCGCGCCGACGATGTTGTCGAGATGGTGATCGCCGCACTCGTCGACTAGAGCTACTTGCGGGCGTCCAGCGACGCCAACAACAACGAAGAGGGCCAGCGAACGCTGGCCCTCTTCGTTGTTGTTGGCCGAAGCCCGGCTGCCACCCTCGCTTAGCGAATCGGCGGACCGCCGAGGATGTCACCAAACGGCAGTGGCGTCGGGTTGCGCCGCGCGAGGATGTCCTCCATGCGCTCGCGGACACGCACGTCCACGCTGTCGTGCGTGAGGATGTAGAGCTGCTCCGCCTGGATCGCCTCGAAGACCTGCTCGGCGACATCCTCCGGGTCGAGCGCATCATCGACAATGCGATCCGCCCAGGCCTGCGTGCTCTCGTCGATCTGCGCCTCTGTGGGCTTCGCTGCCGCGCCGATCAGCTCGTCCGGGCGGTTGCGTCCCGACGAGGCGATGCGCGTACGCACACCGCCCGGACACAGCACGGAGACCTTCACCTGCGAGTCGAGCGCGGCGAGCTGGTGGTAGAGCGCTTCGGTGATGCGCACGATGCCGTGCTTCGAGACACCGTAGATCGCGAGGCCGGGCCCCGAGGTCAGTCCGGCGGTCGAGGAGGTGTTCACGATGTGGCAAGGATCGCCCTGCTCGATCATGATCGGCAGGAACGTGCGGATGCCGTGCACGACGCCCCAAAGATTGACGTTCAGCGTCCACTCCCAGTCGCTGATCGGCTGCTCCCAGAGCGGTGCTGGCGTGCCGCCTACCCTCACACCACCGGCCGCGACGCCCGCGTTGTTGCAGAGGATGTGCACCGCGCCGTACTCGTCGATCGCCTTCTGCGCGAGCTGTTCGACGGACTCGGCGCTGCCGACATCGGCGATCACGCCGATCGCATCGAACTCCTGCTGTTTGAACTCCAGCACGGTGGCGTTGAGAGCCGCCTCCTCGATGTCGGCCAGCACGACCTTCATGCCTTCGCGCGCGAAACGCTCTGCGAAGGCGCGCCCCATCCCGCTTGCCGCACCGGTCACGACCGCGACACGGCCATCGAACTCTCGCATTGCACCCCTCCGCTCCGGCGCAGGCACGCGCTGCACCGCTCTCGCGCGCGGCCAGAGTAGCCGACGAGGGCAAGGTCGAGGCGATCGAGCTTTACGGGTGGAGGGTCGCTACGTGGTCGCGGTAGCGGCGCTCTCGCCTGCGAGCCGGCCGAAGACCGCGCCCGCCATCAGCCCCGAACCGCCAGCGTAGTTGTGGTAGAAGAGCCCACCCACGAGCTCTCCGGCGGCGAACAGCCCGTTAATCGGGCGATCCTCGGTGTCCAGCACAGCGCCGCTCTTCCCGTCGATGCGCAGGCCACCGAAGGTGAACGAGAGCCCGCAGGTGACGGCGAAGCCGATGTACGGGGGCTGGTTCAGCGGCAACGCCCAGTTGGACTTCGGCGGCTCGATGCCGGTCGTCGAGACGCCGTCCAGCGCGGCCGGGTTGTAGCTGTCGCCGGGATCCGGGGGGCAGGCAGCGTTATACGCCGCGACGGTCTGTTCGAGGCCCGCCGGGTCGACACCAAGCGAGTCGGCGAGTTCGGCGATCGTCGCGCCCTCGCCCTTCGTCACCTCACGGATGCGGTACTCGTCGCGCAGCATCTCGACGGTCTGCTGGTCGAAGAGCTGGTAGGCGACGCTGTGCGGCTGGTTCAGGATCTCGCGGCCATACTTCGCGTAGGTGTAGTTGCGCAGATCGGCACCCTCGTCGACGAAGCGGTCGCCATCGATGTTCACGATCAGCCCGAGTGGGTACGAGTGCTTCTGGTAGAGGTCCCCGATGCGGCGGTTGCCGGTCGGAGGCGCGTTGAGGTCCCACGCCACAGCGTGCCCGCTCGACCAGTGCCCGTACGACTGCGCGCCGATGTCCAGCGCCATGCGGATGCCCGCGCCGGTGTTGTGGCGGGTACCGCGCACCTTCGCGAACTCCCAGCCGGGGCCGAGGTAGCGCGTGCGCATCTCCACGTTCGCCTCAAAGCCGCCTGCGGCGAGCACGACCGCGCCCGCCTCGATCTCCTCGATGCCGTCCTCGGTCTTCACTCGTACGCCGCGAACATCGCCGCGATCATCGGTGAGCAGCGCGGTCGCCATCGTGCCGTAGCGAACCTCGACGCCCTGATCGACCGCCGAGGTGAAGAGCGTGTCGGAGAGCCCCTCGCCGACCCCTACCGCCTCCACGATCATGCCGCCCCAGAAGCGCAACTTGCCGTCGACGCGGTAGGCCTGACGGCCGTACATCAGCACCCAGCGCACGTTCGCTCGCTCCCGCATCCACTGCACCGTCGGGAAGGCACGCGCGACGAACGTATCGACCATGGCGGGGTCGGCCAAGCCCTCGGTTACGCGCATCAGGTCGGAACGCACCATCGACGCGGGATAGCTGCCGACATCGATCTCATCGACCTCAGCGTCGGAGAGGTCGGGGATTACGCTGCGAATGTCATCGATGCCCTCGTACGGGAAGCGGAAGCCGCCACCGGTGAAGAAGGTATTGCCGCCGCGCTCGCCCTCGCCGGCCTTTTCGAGCACCAGCACGCGCGCGCCACCCTCGTGTGCGGCGATCGCGGCACAGAGCGCGGCATTGCCCGCACCGACAACGATTGCGTCATGTGTGGCAGCCATCGAGGCGGATACTACCGCCGAACAGCGTGGCGTGCTCACCCGCTAGAACAGACCGACGACCTGCTCACCCTCAGTGAGGTCGATGTCAAGCGCGTTCGGGCTCGCCGGCAACCCCGGCAGCGTCACGATGCTGCCCGCCAGCACAATCACCTGCCGCGCGCCGGCGGCGACACGAATCGCGTTGACTGTGAACTTGTGATCGGTCGGTGCCCCCCGCAGCGTTGGGTCGGCCGAGACGGAGAGGTGCGTCTTCGCGACGCATAGCGGGAAGTGCCAGCCGTTGTTCTCGAAGCGACGCGAGGTCGTGCGCGTCATCGGTCCCCAGATCACCTGCCCCGCCTGGTAGATGTCCGTTGCCAGCGTCTCGACCTTCTCGATCGTCGGGTCGTCGTCCTCGTAGAGCAGCGTCACCTTCGAGGGCTGATCGGCCGCAGCGACGACCGCCTCGGCGAGCTCCACCATGCCCTCGCCTCCGAGCTCGAAGCCCTTCGCCTCGACAGCCGCCTGTGCGCCGGCCTCGAGCGCCGCGCGCTGCACTTCCGCAACCTCCTCCGGCGTGTCGTCGGGGAAGCGGTTGATCGCGACTACCGCCGGCAGCCCGTAGCGGGCGACGATGGCGAGTGCGTGACGGAGGTTGGAGACACCCGTCTCGACGGCCTCAAGATTCGCCTCCGTGAGAGCGTCTTCCTTCACTCCGCCGTGCCACTTCATCCCACGCACGGTCGCGACCACGACGACGGCGGACGGTTCCGCCCCGCCCTGCCGCACCTTGATGTCCATGAACTTCTCGAAGCCGAGGTCTGCCCCGAATCCCGCCTCCGTGATCACGTAGTCGCCGCTCGCCAGCGCGAGTCGGTCGGCGATGATCGAGGAGCAGCCGTGGGCGATGTTGCCGAACGGGCCAGCGTGGATCACCGTCGGCTGCCCGCCGACGGTCTGCACCAGGTTCGGCTTCAGCGAGTCCTTCAGCAACACCATCATCGCGCCGACGCAGTTGATGTCCCCCGCCGTCACCGGCTCGGTGCGGCTGCGCCATCCGACGACGATGTCCGAGAGCCGCTGCCGCAGGTCGATGTAGTCATTCGCCAGCGCGAGAATCGCCATGATCTCGGACGCTGCGGAGGTGTCGAAGCCTGTCTCGCGTAGCGGCCCGTCGATGCGGCCCCCGACGCCGGTGACGACCTGGCGGAGTGCGCGGTCTTGCGCGTCCGTGACGCGACGCCACGTGATGCTGTCGGGCGTGAATCCCTCGATCTGCGCCAGCCGTGCGGCGTTATCCGTCATCGCGGCGAGGAAATTATGCGCTGACTGGATCGCGTGGAAGTCGCCGGTGAAGTGCAGGTTGATGTCGTTGGATGGATGCACCGTCGCGTTCCCACCACCAGTGCCGCCGCCCTTGCGGCCGAAGAGCGGGCCGAGCGAGGGCTCGCGGATCGTCAGCACCGGGTGCTTGCCGATCTTCGCCAGCCCATCGGTGAGGCCGATCGATGTCGTCGTCTTGCCCTCACCGGCGGGGGTCGGGGTGATCGCGGTGACGACGATCAGCTTGCCGCCGCTGCCCTGCGGGAACGATTCGAGCGGGACTTTCACGATCTCGCGGCCGTGTGGTTCGACGGAGTCCCTGTCGAGGCCCATCTCGGACACTATTTCGGCAATTGGACGCATCAGCCACCTCATCCGCGGGCGTAGACCTGGCTGGCCCGACGCGTTCGACCTGGCGAGCGTATACGGGCGCGACTTCGCAGGAAAGACTCGCCCCCGCGCGGCGCGGTACGATTCACGTCTGAACGGGCTTGCGAGGGGGAATTCATGGCCACCGGCACCGCAGACCGCGTGACGATCGACGAAGCTGTTTTTTTTGGCACCGGGGGTGGCCGTGACCTCGCCTGTGACGTCTTCACGCCGCCGGGCGGGGCGGACAACGCCCCCGGCGTGCTGATCATCCACGGCGGCGGGTGGCGAGAAGGTGACCGCTCGCAGCTACGCGGATATGGCCTGCGTCTCGCGCGAGCGGGCTACGTGTGCGTGGCATCCGAGTATCGGCTCACGCCCGAGTCCCCATGGCCCGCGCAAATCCACGATGTGAAGACAGCACTGCGCTGGATGCGCGCGAACGCGACTGACCTGGGCCTGAACCCTGACCGCATCGCCGTCGAAGGAAATTCCGCCGGGGCGCACCTCGCGCTGCTGATCGCGGGCACGGCCGGGGTAGCGGAATTCGAAGGCGAAGGCGGTAACCCCGGCGTCAGCACCGACGTCTCCGTCGCGATCGGTATCTACGGGCCAACCGACTTCATCACATCGGGCGGTGGCCGAGTCCTCGTTGCTGACCAGGGCGAGGACGTCGCACGTGCGGCGAGTCCGATCACCTACATCGACGGTGAGTTCCCGCCGACCCTGCTGATCCACGGGAACGCCGACGAGACGGTCGCACCCGAGCAGAGCGAGCTGATGTACCGCGCACTGCTCTGCGCGGGCGTTGCGACGGAGTTGCACATGTATGCGGGGCAGCCGCATGCGTTCGACGCGGAGCCCGTCTTCGCGCGCCAGTGCGCAGATCTGATGCGGCTCTTCCTCGATCGCTACATCGCGGCGCCGGTCGCGGCCGGGTAGTCCAGCCATGGCGTTCGACCCCTCGCTCTCTGCCGAGCCGTACTGCTACCTCACGACGACCGGACGCAACAGCGGCGAGCCACGCGAGATCGAAATTTGGTTCGGGCTCAACAACGGATCGCTCTACCTGATGTCCGGCGGCCACGACCGCTCCCACTGGGTGCGCAACCTGCGCGAGGAGCCTGCAGTCACCGTTCGCATCGGCGATCTCACTCTCGCCGGGCGAGCCTGCGAGGTTCCCGCCGAGAGCGACGAGGACGCGCTCGTCCGCGAGATGCTCGTTTCGAAGTACAACCCAGGCTACGAACGCGACCTCACCGAGTGGGGTCGCACCTCGCTGCCGATCGCTATCGAATTCGATGGGGCAGCGGGCTCCTAGGATGCGCCGACGCGCGCTGCTGCTGCTCCCTGCCCTCGCGCTGCTCGCCGCCGCCTGCACCGCGCAGTCCGACCGGGGCGCGGTGCACGTGCTGACCGCCGACAGTGCCGTCAATGGCGTCCTCCAGCGCTACATCGACCGCGGCATCGACCGAGCCGAGCGCGACGAGGCTGCCGTGGTGGTGATCCTGATCGACACACCGGGTGGAGCGATCGACTCGATGCGCGAGATCGTCGGGCGCATCACCACCGCAAGGGTGCCGGTCGTCACCTTCGTCAGCCCGGCCGCCGCGCGGGCCGCCTCCGCCGGTACCTTCATCGCAATGGCCGGGCACATCGCCGCGATGGCACCCGAGACGACGATCGGCGCAGCGACGCCGGTCACCGGCACCGGCGACGACATCGACGGCGCGCCCGGGCGCAAGGTGACGAACGACACCGTGGCGTTCGCTCGCGCCGTCGCGGAGCCGCGAGGGCCGGCCGCACAGAACTGGGCGGAATCCGCCGTGCGCGATGCCGCCTCGATCGGCCCGGCAGACGCGCTGGAGCTCGGCGTTGTCGACCTGCTCGCCCCGGAGCTCCCGGCGCTGCTCGCCGCCCTCGATGGGCGCGAGGTGGCGCTGCTGAACGGCGCATTGGTGACGTTGCAGCTCAGCGAGGCGGAGATCGTCTTCAACGGCCGCAACATCTACGAGCGGGTGCTCGGCATCATCTCGAACCCGCTCGTTGTCTCAATCCTCGTACTGATCGGGCTCGCGGGGCTGGCGATCGAGTTTTTCAACCCGGGGCTTTTCCTGCCCGGCGTGGTCGGCATCACCGCGACGATCGCGTCGTTCCTCGGCGTCGGCACGTTGCTGCCGGGCGAGGCGGCGGTCGCCTTCCTCCTGCTGGGCATCGCGCTCTTCGTGCTGGAGGCGTCCATGCCCAGCGGTGGCATCCTCGGCAGCGTCGGCGCGGTCGTGATCATGCTCGGACTGAGCATCCTGGTCGGCCAAGGCACAACGGACATGAACCTGCGGGGGCTGCTCACCATCCTCGCTGTCGGCCTCGTGGCGATCACGCTGATGGTGGGCGCGGGCATGGCAATGATGGCGCGCGGCTTCGTCTCGGCGACCAGCGGAGACGGCGAAACCACGACCGAGTAGCGTTAGTCGCCGCCCGCGTCCCCACCGCTGCCGTTGCCATCGCCCTGGACGACGTTCGCGAGCGAGCTATTGAGCGTCCCGGCCATCGAGGCGAGATCCATCGGGATGATCCACTTCGTGGACTCGCCCTCACCCAGGTGCTTCATCATCTCTAGGTACTGAAGGCCCATGGTGTTCGAATCAACCTGATTCGCCGTCTCGTAGATGCGCTGTAGCCCGATCGAGAAGCCCTCGGCTTCGAGAATCTGCGCTTGCCGCGAACCCTCGGCACGCAAGATCGACGACTCACGGAAGCCCTCCGCTTCGAGAATCGAGGCTTGCTTACTACCCTCTGCAACGTTGATCGCCGACTGTCGCTCACCCTCGGACTCGGTGATCGAAGAGCGTTTCGTGCGGTCGGCCGTCAGCAGACGCGTCATCGCCTCCTGGATGTCGTGGTCGGGCGCGACTCCACGGATCTCGACGGCCTTCACATCGACGCCCCAGCGCACCGTTTCTTGCGACATCTTCAGCTGAAGGCGCTGATTGATATCCTCGCGTTTGGAGAGCACCTCCTCGACCTCCATCTCGCCGATCACGGAGCGCAACGTGGTCGTCGCTAGGTTGCGTACCTGGTTGATGAAGTTCTGCACGTTGATCACCGTCGCCTCGGCATCGGTCACCTGCATGAAGACCACGAAGTCGATATCGACGAGCGCGTTGTCCTTCGTGATCGAGGTCTGAGCGGGCTCATCGAGCACGAATTCGCGCATATCGACCTTCACGCCTCGATCGATGATCGGCCACAGCCACGTGATACCCGGCGCGCGAGTCCCCATCAGCTTGCCGAAGCGGAAGACCACCAGTCGTTCGTACTGGCGAATAATTACGATTGGAAACATGAATCACCTCCCCGTTGGTGCCGCGCCAGGAGTATACGCGCGCGCGCGGCGGGCCAGTGTTAGGATTCCGCCAACCTGATCTGGGAGGTTCGGACATGCCAGCACTCCACGGAATGCGCGTCCTCGACATGACGCAATACGAGGCCGGAACGTCGTGCACGCAATTGCTCGCGTGGCTCGGTGCCGAGGTAGTGAAGGTCGAGCCGCCGACCGGCGACCCCGGCCGCGGCGTCGGTCGCGGTATGGATCACACGCAGTACTTCATGAACTACAACGCGAACAAGCGCAGCATCCAGCTCAACCTCAAGGACCCGCGAGGGCGTGAGCTGCTGCTGAAACTGGCACCCCACTTCGACGCCTTCGTCGAAAACTACGGCCCCGGCGCCATCGAGGGGCTCGGCCTCACGTACGAGACGATGCGCGAGGTGCACCCCGGCATCATCTACGGGCGCATCAAGGGCTTCGGCCTCTCCGGCCCCTACTCCGGCTTCAACAGCTATGACTGGGTCTCGCAGGCAGCCGCCGGCACCTTCTCCGTCACCGGCGAGCCGGACGGCCCGCCGATGCACCCCGGCCCTACCTTCGGCGACACCGGCACCGGCATGCAGATGGCGCTGGCGATCACCGCCGCGTACGTGCAGCAGCTGCGCACCGGCGAGGGCCAATTCATCGAGCTCTCGATGCAGGAAGCCGTCACGATGTTCATGCGCACGCTCGGCCTGATGGACTGGGGCAAGGAGCCCGCGCCGCGCACCGGCATCCACCACGGACAGGCGATCGTGAGCACCTATCCCTGCAAGGGGGACGAGCCGAACGACTGGGTCTTCATCATGCCGACCACGCAGCCGATGTGGGACGCGCTGCTGACCGTGATCGACCGCCACGACCTCTACACGGACGAACGCTTCGCAGGCCCGGAACAGATGCAGGAGAACAAGGACGCGCTCTACGACATCGTCGCTGAGTGGACTATCCAGCACACGAAGCACGAGGCGATGAAGCTGATGGGGGAGGCGGGCGTGCCGTGCAGCTACGTCTTCGACACGATCGACCTCTGGACCGACCCGCACCTCACGGAGCGCGACTTCATCCAGACGGTGCCGCACCCGGTGGTCGGCGACGTGAAGCTGATGCGCAACCCGATCCGCATGGAGGGTGTCGTCCCGCTGGCACACTCGCCGCTGCTCGGCGCGGACACCGAGGCGGTGCTGCGAGACGACCTCGGCCTGAGCGAGGCGGAGATCGCCGACCTGCTGGGCTCAGGCGCAGCGGCCAGTGGCGCGCCCGAACCGGCGAACGCATAGCAAACCAGACGAGGTAAAGAGGAACAGCCTGAGGAGGCAACGATGGCTAACGCGAGCGGTAAGGCTGCAATCGTCGGACTCGGCATGACCGAGATGACGCGCGAGTACACAAAGAGCGCGAACGGACTGGCAGCCGAGGCGATCCAGATCGCGATCGAAGACGCCGGGCTGATCAAGGAGGACATCGACGGCCTGTTGATCAACGCTGGCGTCTCGCAGGGTGTCACCACCAACCTCCAGCGCGTGCTCGGGATGCGCGACATGAAGCTCGTCAACCACATGAACGCACATGGCTCCACGGCGGGGCAGATGGTGCAGTTCGCCTCGCTGGCGATCGATGCCGGCCTTGCCAGTGCCGTCGTTTGCGTATTCGCCGACGACCCGCTGAAGCCCGGCACGTCCGCCGGCGCGGCATACGGCGGCGGAGGCGCGCGCGGGCCGATGGGGCTGCGCGGCATGGGGCTCTCTCACGGCTTCTTCGGCGCGAACACGGGATACGCGCTCGCAGCGCGCAGACACATGGCGCTCTACGGCACCACGCACGACCAGCTCGGCGCGGTCGCCGTCTCCAACCGCAAGTGGGCGGGCATGAACCCGCTCGCGATGCAGCGAGCGCCGATGACGCTGGAGGACTACCACGGCTCGCGCTGGATCATCGAGCCCTTCCACCTGCTCGACTGCACGCTCGTCACGAACGGCGCCGTCGCGGTCGTCGTCACCTCGGCGGAACGCGCTCGCGACCTCAAGCAGCCGCCGGTCTACGTCGTGGGCATGGGCCAGGGCCACCCCGGCAACCCGCAGAGCGCGGGCTTCGAGAACGAGGTCAACTCCGGCGCGATCACCGCACGCGACACCGCCTACGGGATGGCCGGCGTGACAGTCGATGACATCGACGTCGCGGAGCTTTACGACTGCTACACGTACACAACGCTGGTGACGCTGGAGGACTACGGCTTCTGCGAGAAGGGCGAAGGCGGCTCCTTCGTCTCCGACGGGCGCATCGAGCCCGGCGGCGCGCTGCCGGTGAACACCGGCGGCGGCCAGCTCTCCGGCTACTACATGTGGGGCATGACCCCGGTCTCCGAGGCCATCATCCAGACACGCGGCCAGGGTGGCGACCGTCAGGTGCCGAAGAATGACGCCGTGCTGGTCAGCACACAGGGCGGCATCCTGGACCACCACGCGACGCTGATCCTCAGCCCGAACTCCTCGAACCAGTAGCCACTCGAACCGATAGACGGAGCGACCGATGACACAGCAACCACCAGCCAAGCCCGCCCCCACGCCCGACGCGGAGTCGCAGCCGTTCTTCGACGGTTCGAGCCGCGGCGTGCTGATGCTGAAGCATTGCAACGCCTGCCAGGCGAACCTGCACCCCGCGACCGAGTTCTGCCCGGAGTGCCTGAGCGATGACCTCGGTTGGACCGAGGCCTCGGGCAAGGGCACGCTCCACACCTTCGGGATCATGCACCAGAACTACCACCCATCATTCACGGCGGAGCTGCCCTACAACGTCGCGATCGTCGAGCTCGAAGAGGGTCCGCGGCTGAACAGCAACGTCGTCGGTATCGATGAAGACAAGCTCGAGGTCGGCATGGCGCTCGAAGTCGTCTTCGAGGAATTCGAGGGCGGCGTGAATCTGCCGAAGTTCCAGCCCGCGAAAGGCTAGCGCGGCGCGCTAGCCTTTCGCGACCGGAGCGACGTACCAGACGTCGCCGTCCCGTGGGTTGTTGCCCGTGATCGTCAAGAACGCGAGGTGCGGAGCACCGTCCACATCCAGCGCCAGCCCGACGATCTGCAGCGGGTCGTCGCCTGCCTCGAACAACACCTCGGTGCTCCATGCGCCGTCAGCGCGTGTCGCGAGCCCGAGCAGGCCCTCGTCGATGTAGGCAATCACCGGCCCGTTCGCGGCGACCTCGATCGCCACGGTGCGCCTCGCACCTCGAAGTCAAGCACCATGCTGTCGAGCGTCGCGAGCTGCTCAAAGCTCCACGCCGTGCCGTCGAACATGCCGTACACGACGTTGCCCGCGTTGCGGCCCTCTTCTCTGAGGGTCGTGTCCGACTGGATGAAGGCGACATGCGGCCGGTCGTCAGCGTCGAGCACGGCGACGCCGGCGTCTTCCCAGTCGTGATTGTGGCAGCCTACGGCCAGCGCGCCGTCCGGCCTGGCGGCGAGGTCAAGCGGGCCGTAGAGGTAGCCGTCCTGCAACGTCTCGATCGCAAACCCGTCGCCATCGAGCGTCGCGACACGCACGTAGCCCGCCGCGCCGCGGCGTTCGAGCATGTAGGCGACGGCGACGCCGCCCTCGCTGGTGACAACCACGTCCGGTTTCGTGCCGCCATCAACGCGGGTGACCGCCCAGTCGAACCCGCCGCTGCCCTCGTAGCTCGCCGCACCGCCGAATCCCGTGCCGGCTGCAGGCGCAGTCGTCGGTGCAGCGGCAACGGTTGTGGCCGTGGCTTCGGGTTGGGCCGACGAGGGGAAGCCACCCGCTGAGTCGTCGTCGCCACCACAGGCAACAGCGATCAGCGCGACGACGCCGAGAGCGCCCATCGCGGAGCCGCGGCCGAAGACGTTGTGAAGTCCGAGCATAGTGAGTCCTGATCAGCGGTGGAGCGGGATCGAGCTCACTGCACAGCGTCGCGCGTCGGATGGCGTCGCTCTGTGACCAAGCGCACGGCGCGGCTACCGGGCACTCACCTACTGGACGACGAAGCTCTCCGTCGCATCGTTCACCTCGATCGTGTAGCGCTGCTGCGAGGTGAAGTCGCTGCCGAGCGCGACGTTGTGTTCGACGAAGCCGTAGATCATCGTGCAGGCGATCGGTTCATCCGACACCGGCATCGAGTTCCATACCGTGATGCGCACCGTTTCGCCGTCACGTTCGGTCGTGACCTCTTCGAACACAGCGCAGCCGTTCGGCAGGCCTGAGATGATCTGCACGAAGTACTGAGGTGGAAACGATTCCGCGACGGTCACCTCCACGCTCTCGATCGGCGCGAGCACGCGCTCGCGGCTCGGCTCGGCTCGACTCGTCGGAGGTTGCGTCGCCGGAGCTACAGGCGGCCGCCAGTAACCCAGTAACAGCGTCAGCGCGACGAAGAGGGCTGGTGCATACTGCGGGCGCGCGAACAGAGAAGCTCGTCGATTTCCGCCGGTGTCACCATCGGACATCTCGACGTTCTGCCTATTGGTGATGCGCAGAGCGGCGGCTCCCTGCAGCTCATGTTCCCACAGGTGTCCGCGAACAACGGGAACCGAGGCGAGCACTGACCGCGCAACAGCAGATGAGTCCGAATACTGAGGAGCACACGATGACAAAACCAGTGGTTGGAGTCTCGATCCAAGCCTTCGATGGGCCCGACTCTGCGGCGCAAATTCGACAGGCCGAGGCGGCGGGCATCGCAGCCGCGTGGGCGACGATCGGAGGTGCGGGCGGCGCCGACGTGCTGACCGCCTTCGCCGTGGCGCTGGAACAGACGGAGCGCATCTTGCTGGGCACGGCGATCGTGCAGACCTATCCGCGCCACGCGATCACGCTCGCGCAGCAGACGGTCGCGCTGGAGCAGTTCGGCCCCGGCCGCTTCCGCCTCGGCATCGGCCCCGCGCACAAGGGCAACATGACGACCAGCTACGGCTACGAGTTCGCTGCGCCGCTCACCAACCTCAAGGAGTACCTGACCGTCCTGCGGTCGCTACTGCACGAGGGCGAAGTCGACTTTGAGGGCAGCCAGGTGACGGCACGCTCGCGGATCCGCACGCCCGTGCAGACGCCGATCATGGCCTCTGCCCTGCGCCCGCGATCGTTCGAGGTCTGCGGCGAGCTCTCCGACGGTGCGATCTCGTGGATGTGCCCGAAGCAGTACCTCGTCGATGAGGCGTTGCCCGCGCTGCGGCGTGGTGCGGAGGAGGCAGGCCGTGAGATGCCGCCGCTCGTCGCCCACGTCCCGATCGCCGTCAACGAGGACCGCGCAGCCGTCCACGCGCTCGCTCGCTCGCAGCTCGGCTTCTACGGCGGAACACCGTTCTATGCCGCGATGTTCGAGCGTGCCGGCTTCCCGAACAGCGGCGATGGCTACAGCGACGAGCTACTCGACGACCTCGTCGTCTCGGGCAGCGAGGAGCAGGTCGTGGCGGGCCTCGCTGCTCTCGCCGATGCGGGGATGGGCGAGGTACTGGCGGCCCCGCTGATCGACCCGGACGACCGCGAGACTTCGATCACCGCCTCGTTTGCCGCGATCGGGCGTGCCAGCAAGGAACTGAGCTGATGACTGAGGGGCTCGTGCAGACTGTGATGGGCGATGTTGCGCCCTCGGAGCTCGGCATCACGCTCGCGCATGAGCATCTGCTGATCCAATTCGGCCGCTGGCGGCGAGACGCTGGCGTCGCCTTCGAGCGCCCCGAGGCGACGGACAAGCGTGACCGCGCGCCGCTGACGCTCGACAACGTCGGCTGGGTGCGTCGCTACGACGGCTCGCACACGGAGAACCACCTGCTGGACGACATCGACCTGGCTATCGAGGAGGCGCAACGCTTCGTCGACGTCGGCGGCCGCACGATCGTCGATGCCACGAATCCCGACCTGCGACGCGACCCGGACGCACTCCAGCGCATCGCGCAGGCGACCGGCCTCAATCTCGTGATGGGCGCGGGCCACTACGTGAACGCCAATCACCCCCTCGACATGGACGACCTCACGGAGGAGGACCTCTTCGCTGAGTTCGTCGGCGACGTCACGGAGGGCTGCGACGGCACTGAGATCAAGGCCGGCGTGATCGGCGAGATCGGCCTCGAGTCGCCGATGCACCCGAACGAGCGCAAGACACTGCACGCGGCGGCTCGTGCCTCGCTGGCGACCGGCGCGCCCGTGCTGATCCACCCCGGCCGCTCGACCACCGCGCCGCTGGAGGCGATGGAGGCGGTTGCAGAGGTCGGTGGCGACCCGTCGCGCACGATCGTCGGGCACCTCGACCGCACGCTCTTCGACCCGCGGGACATGACCGCGCTGGCGGAGACGGGCTGCTACCTGGAGTTCGACCTCTTCGGGCAGGAGTCGTCCTACTATGCGCTCGCGCCGATCGACATGCCGAACGATGCGACGCGGGTCGACCACCTCCGACGGTTGATCGCCGAGGGCTTCGGCGACCGGCTGCTGATCGCGCAGGACATCTGCCGCAAGACTTCGCTGGTCGCGTACGGCGGCGAGGGCTATGCGCACATCCCAGAGAACGTGGTGCCACTGATGGGCCGCAAGGGGATGACGGAGGAGGAGATCGACGCCATCCTGATCCACAATCCGGCGCGCATCCTCGCGATAGACGCACCGGCGCAGTAGCCTCCCCTGCTCGCAGGGGCGACCTCGAAGGGACCGACCAATGGCGGAGATTCGACGACCGACCACCGAGGAGATGCCGGAGATGGCCCTCATGGCCTCGCGGCAGCTTGGCATGGACCCCTCGATATTCGGCGGGATGGCCCCTGAGTGGTCGCTCTGCGCCTTCGAGAACGGCAAGCTCGTCACCACGTATGGGTACTGGCCGCTCCAGATTCGCTTCAACGGACCGCCCGCGAAGATCTCCGGCGTAACGCAGGTATCGACGCACCCCGCCTACCGCCGCCGCGGCAACCTGCGCGCGATCACCCGCAAGCACTTCGAGCAGCTACACGAGGAGCGCGAGACCGCGATTGCCGGATTGCATCCGGCGTGGATGGGCATCTACCAGCGCTACGGCTACGGCACCGTCAACATCGTTCACTCGTACCGCTTCGACCCTCGCAACCTCGTCTTCGCGCACCCGCTCGATGTGCCGGGCCAGCTACGCGAAATCGATCTCGCCGAGGAGTTCGGCCTGCTCGTCGATGTCTACCGCCGCTTCCGCGAGGAGCGCAACGGGCTCGTCCACCGCGGGCGCGCGATGTGGGACGCCGGGCCACTCTCCGGTTCCCCGCCGGGCCATAAAGACATCACGATCGCCTACGAAGAGGACGGCGAGGCGCTCGGCTACGTGATCTATCACCACGGCCCCGGCCTCAACCGCGACGGTGCCGGCGCCGGGCAATATCTCAACGTGATGGACTTCTTCGCGCTCACGCCGGAGGCTCACCGCGCCCTCTGGGGCATGCTCTCCTCCTACGACAACGTCGGCGAGATCCGCTGGAACAACGCGCCGGCCGACGACCCGTTGCCGAACATGATCGTCGAGCCCCGGATGCTCAACACCAGCACCAGCGACGGCATCATGGCGCGCTTCGTCACCGTCGAGGACGCGCTCACGCAGCGCCCCTACCCCGAACTCGCCTCGCTGAAGTTCGAGCTGCGCGACGAGTTCTGCGAGTGGAACGACGGGCGCTGGCAGCTCGAGACCGACATCGAGGCCAGCGCGGTAACCCGCATCGACGGCCAGGATGTTGACCTCACGCTCACCCCTGACACACTCGCCTCGATGGTCTTCGGCCGCATCTCGGCCACCGACGCCGCGCGCGCCGGGCTGCTGGACGTGCATGACGACCGCGCGCTCGCGCGCTGGGACGCCGCGCTGCGCACGAAGTACACGCCTTACGAGGCGGAGCACACCTGGTAGCGAGCGGGCTGAGAGGGAGCCTCGCTCCCCTACTCGCCTCGCCGCAGGGCCCGCCCTGAGCGTGCGTGCGTGTGCTCGCCGTCGCGCACCACGGCGACGCCGTTGACGATCACGTGCGGCATACCGGTCGGCGCGTTGCGGGGGTCCTCGTACGTCGCGCGGTCGGTGATCCTCGAGGGGTCGAAGACCACGAGGTCGGCTGCCAACCCTTCGCGCACGAAGCCGCGGTCAGTGAGCAAGAACTTTTCGGCGGGCATGCCGCTGATCTTGTGGATCGCCGATTCGAGCGTGATTACGCCCTCCTCGCGCACGTACTTCTCGAGGATGCGCGGGTAGGTGCCGAAGTGCCTCGGGTGCGGCCTCGAGCCCCAGCCGAGGCCGTCCGTGCCGATCATCGTCAGCTCGTGCCGCATCACCGTGCGCACATCGGCCTCGTCCATGCCGAACATCACGACCGTCACCGCGCGCTCGTTCTGGTCGAGCAGCTTGTCGACGGCGTCATCGAGCGGCAGGTCGAGTTCATCCGCGATCTGCGAGAGGTACTTGCCCTCATGATCGGGCGTGCCGGGTGCGGAGGCGATGAAGATGCCCTCTCCCGTCATGGCGCTGCCCGTGCCCTCGCGGGCGTTCATGGCGATCGCGGCCAGCCCGGTGCTGCTGGCGATGTACGGGTACTGGTCGACCGTCACATCGAGGCCCCGAGAGCGCGCCTCGCTGATCAGCGCCAGCGACTCCGTGACGCGACCCCAGTTCGCCTCGCCGGTCACCTTGTGATGCGAGATCTGCACCGCGCAGCCCGCCTCCTCGCCGATGCGAATCGCCTCGGCAACCGCGTCCAGCAACGTCTCGCCCTCGCCGCGGATGTGGGAGGCGTAGAGACCACCGAGGCGGCCGCACTCCTTCGCCACCGCGATCAGCTCTTCCGTCTCCGTGTAACGACCGGGCTCGTAGATCAGTCCCGTCGAGACACCCACAGCGCCGCCCTCTAGCCCCTCGGCGAGCCAGGCGCGCATCTGCGCCAGTTCGCCGGCGCTGGGCGCTCGCTTCTCACTCGCCCCACCCATCGCGCCGGTGCGCAGCGTGCCGTGCCCGACGAGCGCGGCGACGTTCAGGGAAGGGCGATTGTTGTCGATCGCGTCCAGGTATTTGGGGTAGCTCGACCACGTCGGAAAGTCGTCGGGCACGTCGAGCGCCCGCAGCAGGCCGTTGCGGGCGTTCTCGTACGGGACGACGCCCGAGCCGCAGTTGCCGACGACGACCGTCGTGACGCCCTGCATCGTCTTGCCAACGACATCAGGCTCCACCAGCACCAGCGTGTCGTCGTGGCTGTGTACGTCGATGAAGCCGGGCACGACGGCCTGCCCGCTGGCATCGACCTCCTCGCCGCCGGGCGCCTCAGCGAGGTCGCCGACCGTCGCGATCGTCTCGCTTTGCACGCCCACGTCGGCGCGCACGCCCGGTGCGCCACTGCCGTCGTAGACGGTGCCGCCGCGGATGATCAGGTCGTAGTGCTCCGGCATCGGGTGCTCTCCCTCGACGGCAGAGAGCCGCCCCGGGGGCGGCTCTCTGCTTGTCTGCGTCGCTCGTTAGTCGCGCTTCACGGCCGCTCGGTAGTCCTGGTACGGACCATCGCGCCAGGCGAGCGCTTCCTTGAAGCCCTCGTTCTGCATCTTGTCGGACCACCCATACGCCTGCTCCGTGAACAGGCCAACCGCATCGAGGTCGGTCGATGACCGCACCGATGAGTAGATGCCCATGTTCTCGTAGAAGCGGTTCATGTGTAGTTTCAACATCGCGAGGTGGTCGGCCGGCAGGTTCGCGATACGGTCGCCGAGCGCGATCGTGCGGTCCTCCAGCTCCTCCATCGGCCAGGCGTAGTTGATCATCCCGACCTCGGCCGCCTCCGTGCCGCTGATGTTCTCACCGGTGTAGAACATCTCCTTCGCCTTGCGCATCCCGATCACCAGCGGAAGGATCATGGAGGTGCGAGAGCCCGCGAAGCGCAGGCCGGGGTGACCCAGCATCGCGTCGTCCGCGGCAGTGACGATGTCAGACATCATCGAGAGCTCGCAGCCCCCCGCGATCGCGTAGCCGTGAATCTGGGCGATCGTGATCTTCTGCATGTTCCAGTAGTACATGTGGATGTCGGTGATGCGCTGCATCCCGCCGCGAATGCTCATGATCAGGCGGCGGCCCTCGTCATCCGACGCCTTGAAGCGGCGGTCGATCGCGTCTGCGCCCGTCCCCTGCGTTGGGGTCAGGTCGTAGCCGGCCGAGAACGTGCGCCCCGCGCCTCTGACGATGATCACGCGGGCCGAGTGATCGACCTCCAGCGCGTGTAGCGCATCCTCGAACTCGAACAGCAGCTCCTGCGAGAGCGCGTTCATCTTCTCCGGTCGGTTGAGCGTGATGCGGGCAAGCCGCCCGTCTGTCCCAACGCGGTCGATCAGCAGGTTTTCGTATTCCTCGGCCATCGGCGGCTCTCCTTCTCGGTCATATCTGGCGGCGCGCGATTATAGGCACGCCAGAGGTGGGCACGCTTGCGCTATGATGCCGCGAGCGCAGGAGGAGGGGATCATGACCGCTGCTACCGGTACAGAATTGACGGCAACCAGCGAAGCGATGACGAACGCCGCCAGCGCACTGCTCGGCGCGCTCGACGCGACGCAGCGCTCGCAGACGCAGCTCGCCTTCGAGGGCGATGAGCGCAACAACTGGCACTACACGCCACCGGCGAACCACGGCGGCATCACGCTGGGCGAGCTCTCCAGCGCGCAGCAACGGCTCGTACACAAGCTGGTCACCACCGGCGTCAGCCTGCGCGGCTACTCGATGTCCACCTCGATCATGGCGATCGAGCCGGTGCTCGGCGAGATCGAACACGCGACGCTGCATCCGGAGGCGCGCATCTTCGAGCGCGACCCCGGGCTCTACCACGTCAGCATCTTCGGGGAGCCCGGCGGCGACGCCCCATGGGGCTGGCGCTTCCAGGGGCACCACATCTCGCTCAACTACACGCTGCTCGCAGACGGCCAGATCGCCTCGCTGCCCACCTTCTTCGGCTCGAACCCGGCCAGGTTCGGCGCGCACCGCCCGCTCGCTGACGAGGAAGACCTGGCCCGCGGGCTGCTGATGTCGCTGGACAACGATCAGCGCGCCACTGCCGTGATCTCCTCGGCCGCGCCCGAGGACATCGTCACCTTCGAGCATCGCGAGATCGCCGATGGACAGCTTCCCGCCCTCTTCGCGGGTGGCCAGAACCTCTCGCAGGAGGAACGCGACAAGCGCCAGCAGGAGCGTCGTGAACGCATGGGCCTGACCGAAGAGCTGCTCGCCGTGCTCGCATACTCCTCGCAGCCTCGCGGCCTCGCGGCCTCGGCGATGGACTCCGATCAGCGCGACAAGCTCGCCTCGGTGATCGGCGCGTACATCGACCGGCTGCCGGAGCAGATCGCGGAGTTCGAGTGGCAGCGCGTGGAGCGCGGCGGCATCGACAGCATCCACTTCGCGTGGGGCGGGCCGGGCGAGCCCAACGAACCGCACTACTACCGCCTGCAGGCGCCGCGCTTCCTGATCGAGTACGACAACACCCAAAACGATGCCAACCACATTCACAGCGTCTGGCGTGACCCGGAGAACGACTTCGGCACGACGCTGCTCCGCGACCACTACGCGGAGATGCACTAACGACCCAGTTCAGTCGAGAGATTTTTCAGGCCGAATCGAGATCCAACGAGGGGTATCACAGAAAGGACACTCCCAATGAAAGCAGCGATTTTCCACGCTCCGCACGAAGATCTGACCTTCGAGCAGATCGACGTCGCAGAGCCCACCGAGCACGAGGTGCTCGTGAAGACGATGGCCAGCGGTGTCTGCCACAGTGACCTCCACTTCGTTGACGGGCTCTACCCGATGCGCGCTCCGGCAGTGCTCGGCCACGAGGCTGCAGGCGTCGTCGAAGCCGTCGGCTCGCTCGTCACGGACTTCGAAGTCGGTGACCGTGTGATCGCTTGTCTCTCCGTCTTCTGCGGGCACTGCGACAACTGCCTGGGCGGACACCCCAGCATCTGCACCACCCGCCCCAGTCGTGGCCGTGATGAGGCTCCGCGGCTGAGCTGGGAAGGCGACGCCGTCGGCCAGATGGCGAACGTCGGCAGCTACGCCGAGCAGATGCTGCTGCACGAGAACGGCGTGGTGAAGATCACGCAAGACATCGGCTTCGCGCAGATGGCTCTGATCGGCTGCGGCGTCACCACCGGCGTCGGCGCCGTGCTGAACACCGCGCAGATCGAGGCGGGCTCGACCGTCGCCGTCTTCGGCGCGGGCGGGGTCGGCCTCTCGGCGATCCAGGGTGCCCGCATCGGTGGCGCGCGCATGATCATCGCCGTCGACGTCGTTGAGTCGAAGCTCGCAACAGCGCGAGAGCTCGGCGCGACGCACGTCGTCGATGCCTCCTCGCACGACCCGGTGCAGTCGATCATCGACCTCACCGGCGGCGGCGCCGACTACACCTTCGAGGCGATCGGCCTGAAGATTGCCGCCGAGCAGTGCTTCGAGGCGATTCGTTCCGGCGGTACGGCGACGGTGATCGGCATGATCCCCGTCGGCCAGAAGGTCGAGCTCGACGGCCCGTCGTTCCTGCGTGAGAAGAAGATTCAAGGATCGAGCATGGGCTCGAACCGCTTCCGCGCCGACATGCCGAAGTACATCGACTTCTACCTGCAGGGTCGTCTCAACCTGGACGACATGATCACCAAGCGCGGCCCGCTGGAGGACGTCAACGAGGCGTTCCGAGCGATGAAGGCCGGCGAAGTCGCCCGCAGCGTCCTGGAGTTCGACTAGCCGGCTGGGGTCGGCTCCGGTCAACAGTTCGTTCAATCAGCACGGGGCAGGCTCTTTGCTTGCCCGGTGCCTGTTTTCTCAGGCAAGTGCAGTAATCCGTCTGTCCAGTGCGAGGTCATCAATGAGCGAACAGATCAGGATTTCAGCGACGAACCTCGGCCGGCTCGCGCTGCCCGGCTTCCGCGAACGGTGCTTCTAGACGTGGCTGCGCATGGATCAGAAGCGGTCATTCGACAGCTTCCCCGGCATCTTCAGTTCAATCGATGTCTACACGAAGCGGGTCGTCCGCGGTTGGTTCGACGACGTCAACACCCTTCCACCGTGGCTCAGCGCGCTCGGCGAGGTCAGCGGGTATGAGAAACCGCCGCACTGGTCAGAGTTCTCGATCATCGACGAGCAATACGACATCCAGTTCGGGGGCGAGGCGGACGGCATCCTCAGACGGCCCGACGACTCGCACATGATCGTCGACTACAAGACCGCCAAACACACCGGCAATCAGGACGCGCTCTATCCCGCGTACCAGGCTCAGCTCAACGCCTATTCCCGTATTGGCAACGAGCTGGACTTCGATCCCGTCACCGACCTCGCCCTGATCTATATGGAGCCGGTCACCTGCGATACCGCCGCCAGCCGCGACGACAACCGCCGGGGCGACGGCTTTGCGATGGGCTTCGCCGCCGATGTCGTCACGGTGCCCGTCAATCCTGAGATTCTGGAGCCATTGCTCGCGAAGACACGGGAGATATTCGAGCTCGAACGTGCACCGGCCAGTCGCACCGGCTGCACCGACTGCCAGCGTGTCGGTCAGCTCAGCGTGTTGCTGCCCGACCGGCTTCGGCACCACCTGGCAGGCGATCGAACTGATGCACGCGCCGCCCCGCGAGGTTGCGATCATCGGCGACCCCGCCGAGGTCGAGCTGCTGACGACGATCTTCGGCGAGACCGCCAGTTTCGAGGGCGCGGAGGACATGCTGCGCGCGGTGCAGATGCCAGTGCTGCTCTACTCCGGCACCGAGGATCCGCGCTACGTCTCCGTGAAGGCTGCGGCCGAGCTAACACCACTCGCGAGCTTCTTCGAGCTACCCGGCCTGAACCACGGCGAGGGTGGCGGGGCAGTCGACGAGGTGGTGCCACGCGTGCTGAGTTCCTTGCGGCCGTGCCGGTGGCTACCGGCTAGCCGCCGTAGTTGAGGCCCAGCTCCGAGAGCGTCAGCATGCTCGGGTCTTCCTCGCGCAGGCCGACGTCCGTCACCTCGACTACCACAACCGCGTGGTCGCCGATCTCGACGGTGTCGCGCAGCGTTAGCTCCGCCCACGCGGGCGCGTCTTTCAACACGATCGCGCCACCATCGGTGCGCTCGAAGCCGATGCGAGCGTCCTTCGTCACGAACTCGTCACCCTCGATGTCGGCATCGCCGAAGAAGGCGAAGGCGAGGCTGCCCTGCCCGCTGCCGAGGAACGACATCGCCAACTTGCCGCCAGCCTTCACGTTCGCGAACGACTTCGTGTCGGTCTTCACGCCGATCGCCAGCAGCGGCGGCTCGAACGACATCTGCGAAACCCAGTTGACCGTCCCGGACTCGACTGAGTCTCCGGTCTCCGCAGTCAGCACATAGAGTCCGTACGGGATCATTCGGAGCGTGGTCTTCTTGGCGTCTGCATCCATGGTGTCGTCCCCTCCCACAATCGTGGACGGCAGTATAGCCGGGAACTTAGTGCAGCCGCCCCTGTGAGAATCCGCGAATCTGGACCGCCCGCCCGGGCCGCGACCACTCCGCCCTTCCCTTCCGCCCTCGACAGCCGCTAATCTGGCGGCTGCTCGGCCCTCTGTACGTCGCCGGGCTCGCGGAAGGAACACTGCATGCCACTGGTGATCGGCGTGACCGGCTCAATCGCGACCGGCAAGAGCGGCCTCTGCCAGCACCTCGCTGACCGCTGGGGCGCGATTCACGCCGATGCGGACAAGCTGGTGCACCGCATGTTCGACCCCGGCCGTGATGGCTTCGACAACGCCGTGAAGGAATTCGGAGACGAGATCGTCGGCGACGACGGCTTCATCGACCGCAAGAGGGTCGGTGCGATCGTCTTCGGCAACCCGGAGGCGATGGCGCGCTGGACCCGCGCGATCGGCAACATCGCCGAGGAGATCGAGGGCGTGATCAACGGCTGGCGCGAGTCGCTGGACGATGACCAGATCGCGATCATGGAGGCGGTCAACCTGATCGAGGCCGGCTACTCCGGCTGGTGCGAGCAGACCTGGCTCATCGCCGCCGAGAACGACACCGCGATGCAGCGGCTGATGGCGCGCGACGACTTCAACGAGGCGGAAGCGCAGCAACGACTCGACTCACAACGCAAGTGGGAAGACCGTGCACCGGCCTCCGACCACGTCTTCCACAACGACGGCACGCTCGACGAGTTGATGGCGGGTGTAGACGCGGAGATGGCGAGCGTGAGCGAGACCTTCAAGGCCGGCACCCTGCCAAAGAGTGTCTGGCACGTGTGGCGAGAGAAGAACCCGCCCCCGAAGCGCCCCACCGAGGACGCCGCGAAGCGCTCCTAGCGCCGCCCTCAACCTCGCTGGCTCGCTCGGCATCGGCTGCGGGCCTCGGACGGTACAATCATGCGCGTGCCGGAGTGGCGGAATTGGCAGACGCGACGGTCTCAAAAACCGTTGGGGTAACACCCGTCCCGGTTCAAGTCCGGGCTCCGGCACCAGCCACTTCCGACAGCATGACCGGGTGCGGCCCACGGAGTCGGCCAGTGCGCGGAGCTCCACACCACGATCAATGTTCGACCTTGTCGATCGTCTTCGTAGAGTTTTTCCTCGGTGCGACCCTTGGTACCTTTCTGCGGATTCAGGGCCCAGGTTTCGGGTCGACACTATGGCCGCAGCGCGTTCGAGCGCGACGAGGACACAAGGGGACTCAAGTGATGACGAAAGCCCGGTTCGCGGTTTTGCTGCTAGCTCTGATGCTGACTGTGCTGGCGCTGACAGCCTGCAGCAGCGGTGACAGCGACGCGGAGCCGACCGCGATGGCGATGGCAGATGACGGGCACGACGACGCCGGCCACGACGACGAGCAGAAGCTCGACGCGACCAACGCTCACGAGATTGAACTGACAGTCACTGAGTTCGCCTTTGCGCCGGACGAGATCCGCGTGCATGCGGGTTCGACGATCAAGCTCGTCTTCAAGAACGAGGGCTCGGTTCTCCACGACATCTCATCGATGGACTTCGTCGGCGAGGCGGAAGCGATGGGTGAGATGGACATGGATCATGACACCACCATGGAAGGCATGGCGGACATGGCGTTCCACATCTCCGCGGAGCCGCAGCACTCCGGCGAACTGCTCTTTGTCGCGTCCAAGGCAGGTACGTACCAGCTGTTCTGCAGCGTCCCGGGACACAAGGAGCTGGGGATGGTTGCGACATTGATCGTCGAGTAGTATGCGCAGGCACGATGCCTCGAAGCGGGGGACGCAGCGACAGTCGCCATGTCCCCGCGCCCGCCAACTGACCGATGAGCACCACGGAGGCGACGCAGCTCATGACCTCACCGACTGCCGCCGAACAACTGCACCGCGACGCACTGGTGGTCGATGGCACCTCGTTCTTCTGCGAGGGCTGGAACGACCGCCTCGAGATCGCCGGCGTAACAGCGCTCCAGATGACGGTGCCACGGGTCGTCGAAGGCGCGCGAGCAGCGATCGGTCGCATCGAGGAGTACTACGAGCTGCTGCGCCGCGAGCCTCTGCTCGACTTCGTCATGGACGTCGCCGACGTGCAACGGGTGAAAGACGAGAACCGCGTCGGCTTCATCATCGGCTGCCAGGACGGCTCGATCCTGGAGGCGGACACCGGGCTCGTTGAAGTGTTCTGGCGACTGGGTATGCGAGCGATTCAGCTCACCTACAACGCGCGAAACCTGCTGGGCGACGGCTGCCTAGAGCCGGAGAATGCCGGACTCTCCCAGCTCGGCCGGCGCATGATCGCGGAGTTCAATCGCGTGGGCATGCAACTCGACCTCTCGCACGTCGGCGAACGCACGACGCTCGACGCGATCGACGCGTCGAGTCACCCAGTGATCTTCTCGCACTCGAACCCGATCACACGCGCCCCCTCGCCCCGCAACATGACTGACGAGCAGATCAAGAAGTGCGCCGCTCGTGGGGGCGTGATCGGCGCCACTCCGTTCGCACCGGGAAACTGGACCGGCGGCGACAAAGCACCCGACATCGACGACTTCGTCGGCCACGTCGAATACATCGCAGACCTCGTGGGTATCGACCACGTCGCCTTCGGCACCGACTCCGAGGCGACACCCGGCGCATACCCAGTCGAGCTGCGTGCGTGGCTCGGTCGCACTTACCCCGAGTCGTCGAGCCGATTCAAAGAGGTCCACCCGGACGTCGCCACCAGCGAGGGCCTCGAGAGCATGGAAGGCCTGCCGGCGGTCACCGCGAAGCTCCTTGAGCGCGAGTGGTCGGAGGAAGACATCCGCAAGTTCCTCGGCGGCAATTTACTACGCGTATACGCCGAAAACTGGGGTTCCAGCGAGGTTTAGCGACCAGCTGCTCGACTCACCCCTGAGCAATAACCCTGATGCGAGGCGGGGCAGAATCCTGTATCGTCCTGCCCCTCGTCGGCGTGAAGACGAACGCGCACGGCGTCAAACGGAAACCTCCCCATGAGTCTTGCGAAGTGCATCGCGCCGTTCATCGCAGCAGCGGTCATCGCCGCCATCGTTTTCGGCATCAGCGCGAGCAGCCCCCGCGGCGCACACGCGCAGCCTGCGCCTCCGGCGCAGTACTACGGCACCCCTGACACCGGCTTCGCAGCCGGCGATACGGTCGACGCGCTGATCGATGGCATCTCCTGTGGCTCCGCGACAGCGAGCAGCCTCGGAGAGTGGATTCTCCAGATTCCGTCGACCGCACCGTGCAGCCCCAGCACGGGTGACACCGTCACCTTCTCTCGCAACGGTTTCGCCATGCAGGCGACCGAGACGTGGTCGTCCGGCGACGGGCCGGACAACATTCTCGGCATCGACGGAACGCTCGCCACCATCGCGCCGGCGACGTTCGTCGGAACATTCACTGCTGGCGATGCAATCGAGGGCACGCTGGACCTCACGACCGACGTCAAGACCGTGGACGGCGAGGAGATCGTCGAGACGACATCCGCCGACGGTACGATCACAGCCGTCATCCCGCTCGCCGCCGTCGTAGACACCGTGACGGTCGCCGTCACGATCAACCGCATCGCCGACACTGATGTCGATACGACGGTGCCCACCGGCACGTTCGTGGTCGCCGGCCAGACGCTCGACATCCAGGTGAGGGACGACCAGGGCGAAGAGATCACGCAGTTCACCGATGACATCACGTTCACGGCGAAGGTCGACCCGGTCGACGTCGACGTGGAGACCGTCGCGGTCTTCTTCTTCGACACCACCCTCAGCGTCTGGGTCCAGATCCCGGCGACGGTGTCGGCCGACGGCACCGTGGAATGGAGCGTGCAGCACCTCACGCTCTTCTCGCTGCTGCGGCTCTCGAAGATCACCGTGCAGCTCAACAGCGGACTCAACCTGATCACGTTCACCGGCGCGAGCGGGACCACAGCCGCCGATATCACGGAGACGCTCGGTGGCCCATCAGTGATCCAGAACCTGCTGAGATTCGACGCCTCGACGCAGGGCTTCGCGTCGTACGTCCCGAATGCCCCGGCGATCGCGAACACGCTGAGGCTGCTCTCGCAGCGTGACGCGCTCTTCGTGAACGTCACCTCGGCCACGCCGGTCCAGTACACGAGCACCGACATCGTGGTCAGCGAGAGCGGCTCGCGCACCGTCACGATCGTGCCGGGGTTGAACACGATCAGCTTCACCGGCACCAGCAACACCGATGTCGACGGGTTCCTCGAGCCGCTCGGCTCATCGGTGGTCTCGGCCTCGCGCTACAACTCGTCGTCGCAGACGTGGGAGACCTTCGTGCCGAGCGCCCCGGCGATCGCCAACACGCTGCGGACGCTCGGCCGGCTCGACGTGATCTTCGTCAACGTCAGCGGCGTGACGCAGGCATTCGACGTGACGGAGGTCCAGCCGTAGACACGACCACGCTCGCGTGACCCTGCCTCGCCGGCCGGCTGCGGTGGTGCAACGGACGCAGACCCCACGGCTCGCTCGGCGGCAAGCCACCGCTCAGTCGTGTCACACACCTCTGTGGTCAGGACAGCTAGCCGTCCCAGCGCCGCACGCGGTCCGCGAGGTATTCGCGGGTGCGACCGGGGCCTCCCTGCTCCGTGCGAAAGATCGCACCGTTGAAGAGCGTGACCCCCGCCGCCGCGAGGCGGTCGAGTTCGGCGTCGAGCTGCGCCTCGTTTCCGAGCAGCGCCGCGTCTCCGGGGTCTGCGGCGCCGCCCCGATCGAGGATCGCCCGGTACGACGGCAGCGTTCCGTACGTCGCGAACTGGCGATTCGCTTCCTCGCGCGCGCCCTCGACATCGTCCGTGAGGGCGATCGGGAGGCTCGTGATGATCTCCGGCTGCTCCGCGCTCGCGTTCGCCGCCGCGCGGTCGATGCGAGGCTTGATGTAGCCCTCGATCGCCGCCGCGTTCGCCATCCACAACATCGTGCCGCCCGCCAGCTCGCCCGCGAGTCGCAGCATCACCGGCGCGAGAGCGGCAATCCCGCAGGGCACCGGGCCCGCGGCGGCCGTCCCACGTGCCTCCGCACTGTAGGTGTAGAACTCGCCGTGCACGTCCACGCCTTCGCCCCGCAGCAGCGGCATCAGGACCCGCAGGTACTCGCGCATCCGCGCCGCCGGCCGCTCGAACGAGATCCCCATCCGACCCTCGACCATCGTCACGTGAGAGAGTCCGATGCCGAGAGTGAATCGACCGTTTGAGGCCTCGTACGCGACTCGCGCCTGCCCGGCGATCACCGCCGGGTGGATGCCGAAGATCGGCACCACCGCCGTCAGCAGCCGGATCGACTGCGTCTCAGTCCCGATCAGCGCCAGCGTGGCGGTCGAATCGCCGGCCGTCGCGTACGCCGTGAAGCCTTCGGATTCGGCGCGCTGTGCGTCCGCGATCGTGACGCCCAGACTCGCGCCTCCGCCGTTCAGACCGATCTTCATCTGTGCCCCGCTCTCACGTCCTGGTGGCTCTCTCGGATCTCAGACGACGGCCCCTCCGCCGGCATCGTGCCGGCCGGCGACCGGCGATTGCCCGCGCCCCGTCGCCACCGTGGCTCTACGGACACCGGCCGGCGGCGGCCGCGTAGCTCGCCCGGCCATCGTACTGCCGCGCGCCCCGCCTGCCGCAACGTCTTCAAGCGGCGGGCCGGCGCCTCGTTCAACGATCTCCAGTATCCCACCGACATCGCGCCGCTCGCCGGCGCCGGAGCTCGGAGCTCGGAGCCTTCGAATCAGCGTCGCGACTCCGTGACCGTCGCATCCCCCGCAGGCTGCCGGGATCGCCGGCACGCAGGCGAGGGAGATCACGAGCGAGCGCGGCATCCGGCCAGCTGCTCCGGATTCGATGGCGCCACCGGCACGGCGGCGGATTCCTCAACCCCGATCCGCCGGTCGCGATCGCGCGGCGTCGTCCGGTAGTATCCAGCCCGTTCACTCTCCGGCCGTGACGGGAGTACCGAGATGTCAGCAGGTCCGCTCGATGGTGTACGCATCCTGGAGTTCACCCAGATCATCGCCGGGCCGCTGGGAGGGATGCTGCTCGCCGACCAGGGAGCGGAGCTGATCAAGGTCGAGCCGGTGGGAGGGGAGCCGTGGCGGCTCACCGCTCAGTTCATTCCGCTGGAATCGAAGACATACCAGTCGCTCAACCGCGGCAAGCGGTCGCTGGCGATCAACCTCACGAAGCCCGAGGCGCAGGAGGCGATCCACCGCAT
>PVBE012591357.1_pt1 | contig 28399 bp, 17 predicted proteins | sample 1631181 | NCBI WGS metagenome assembly PVBE01 (sample SAMN08397723, study PRJNA350692) | Marine metagenome, whole genome shotgun sequencing project. | isolation source: water | place: Pacific Ocean | collected 2012-04
CCCTGATTCCCTCTCACTTCTTTTCACAGGAGTATCCCCTGCTACAAGATCAGTGTCAATAGTCCCTGGCGCAATGACATTTACTCTTTGACCTATTTCAGCAACATCAACAGCAAGTGAGCGAGCCCACGCATGAAGGGCCCCTTTTGATGCTGAATAGTCAGCACCTGTTGCTGTACCTTTCAACCCCAATTGACTACCTAATACCACTACGCTAGCTGAGTTGGAAAGGTGAGAAGAAAGAGCTTTCCAAACTAAGAACGCTCCAGTGAAATTTACATCCATGGTTTTAGCCATATCTTCCAATGTTAGTTCACTTGCTTTCCCTCTTTGATACATTGCATGATTCAGAACTAGGGCATCAACCCCCTCTTTGACCCAAGGGTGGTCTGCAAGAATCATCACTTCACCAGAATCAGAGCAATCCACTTTTACAGCGACGCAATCACATCCAATACCTCTTACATCCGCAATGACTTTCTCTGCCGCTTGTGCATCTGTATGATAAGTAATTATCAAGCGGTAGCCATCAGAGGCTAAACGGCTTGCTGTAGCCGCTCCAATACCCCTACTACCCCCAGTAATTACTGCTAATTTAGCCATATTATCACCTCAATCCCCTAGCATGAGTCCCTTGTCGGGTTCCATTAATATGATTGCTAGTAAAAGAACCCATCCTGTAAGCATTGACACGCGGAAAAGTGTTGTTTGGAAATCTGTGAACTTCTCACGGCCTATGATTACAGCAATATTTAGAATTGCCATAAGTCCTGCAGCAGCGAGAAACCAAATTTCATTCATGGGGTTCGAGATAGCGAAGCATGCGAACCATAGCAGAGTTAGTTGCACAGATGTCCTAGTAGTAGCCCCCTCAGAGAATCGGGAAGGGAATGAATGAATTCCGTTTTCTCGGTCACTTTCTACATCCATGCGTGCATAGTTGATATCAAAGGCAGCTATCCAAAGTGCAACCCCAAGAGAGATGAAGAATATTGTAGGATACCAAAGAATGTCTGTGTATCCCTCGTGCGCCCCGGTAATTGCAGCCCACCCATGTACATCTGCTGCAACAGCAACCCAGGCACCAGCTGGCGCAAGACCAAGACACAGCCCTAGCCACAAATGACACAGCCAAGTGTAACGCTTTGTGTATGGGTAGATAACAAAAGCCAAGACCGGAAGCCAAGCCATCATTAATGCCACCACATTAAGTTTCCAAGCACCTAGAAGAAGCATCCCTAGGAAAGTTACTGAGAGAGACCAAGCAGTTTTCATTGACATTGAGCCCGATACTAGATGTCGGCTCGCAGTACGAGGATTTACAGCATCAATATCACGATCAATGATGCGATTCAGAGCCATTGCAAGGCCACGTGCCCCTACTGCTGCAATCAGAATCCAAAATAGATCCATTCGCAACCAACCGAGTTCACTAACTGGAAGGTCATGAATGAATTGATTGTAGGCAAGAATATACCCTACTAATACAAAGGGCAGTGAGAATAGTGTGTGTTCTATCTTTACGAATTCTAGAATCTCTTTGGCACCCACATTACCACCTCGTAACATTTGGCTCCCATGCTCTTTGCTCGTACCCATCATACCCTGCCATATTGGTTACTTTAGTGAGAGTTGCATGACTATGTAGGGTCAGAGGTGGCCAACTTCTGATGGGGTATATCGGGTCCAGCGCAGAAATTTGTTGTCCCGCTTCTGCTAATGCAGTTCGACCCGGATGAGGAATTGGTGCAGTTGCATCCCAACAAACTCTATTGCGGCCAGAATCGAAATGTAGGTCGCGGCCCACATCAAAACGAACGGTTAGCTGCCAAAGCAGTTTTCGATTAACTCCAGCGGAATGTAATTTAACATCATCATCAGTTATGAAAAGCCACCTTAGATTCTCGGAATCTTCTAATTGCCAAATTGAATTCATCAATTGAAATATTCGTTGCCTTTGTGCTCTGCTGGCCTCTACTTGAGCCGCCCATGCTAACGGATCTAAGATTGCACCCATCCCAGTTGTTGGATTAGGTGTGTCATCGATTTTTGTAGTAATCACCAACATAGAGGGTCGAAGTTGTAACACCTCACATACAGAATCCAAAGCCCTAACCTTGGCACAGAAGTCAACAGAAACACCGGGCGCTTCAATTAATCCTCGACGCCATTCGGGTGTGCTGTCAAAGCTAGTCCCCCGAGGAATACCAACGCCTCCTTTTCGAGGATCACTCCCCGGCAGAGTTGTGGCATCTATCAATAATTTATCGTGAACATTTTCCCAAGGAGATGTGGCATCAAGAGAATCGGCCACTAGTCCAGGAATGATGATTAAATCTGAAGATGGGTTTACCTTTTGGTGTAATGTATCTAGAAAAGCATTCAAGTCTTTTACAGGATGTGTTGGATCTACTGCTACTGATATTTTCGTGAACATCAATTGACCAGCCCCCAAAAGCCCGAGGCAGGTCTTACGAGCCTGCCTTGGATAGCGTTGTTTTGAAGATACGATTGCAAGGTTATGGAAGCCAGTACCATGTGGCACATGCATGTCAACAATATCACGGTGTTGGAAATTTAATACTGGCAAGAATGCGTCAGTAATGGCTTCACCTAGATAACCGTCTTCCATTGGAGGCAATCCCACAATTGTCATAGGCACCAAGGGTTCTGTTCGGTGGGTGATTGCAGTCACATGCATTACTGGATAGTCACCTTCAAGACTGTATAATCCAAAATGGTCACCAAATGGGCCTTCAGTCCTAGTTTCCCCCGGCACACAGTAGCCTTCGATTACCACATCGGCTTCTGCTGGCACCAACAAATCCTGAGTCGTTGCCTTTACCATTCGGAGTCTTTGATCCCCGAGGAATGATGCGAACATGAACTCTGATAGGTTATCTGGCAATGGCGCAATAGCACTGAAAATCAATTCTGGTGGACCACCCAAACAAATTGCGACTGGTATCTGCTCAGGAGATTCTTTGCTTGAATCAGCGTGTTCTGCACCATGCTTATGCATTTGCCAATGTAATCCACATTCGGTTGGTCCGTAAATCTGTGAGCGATACATTCCAAGGTTCTGTTCTCCGCTAATTGGATCTTTAGTAATAACTAGAGGAAGAGTCATGAATTGACCACCATCATTCGGCCATGTCTTTGGTATTGGAAGAGAAGTCAAATCAGGTGTTTCCATTATTATTTCTTGGCATGCCCCTTTCTTCACACGCTTTGGAGCCATTCTCAAACCTTGGCGCGCTAATGCAATCCCTTTCCATGGTTTCTTAGATATTGCAGCCACATCAGGCTTCATCATCCCAACAAGACGCTCCCCAATTTGTGAAAAATCATCAACACCCAATGCCATTTTTATTCTCTCAGAAGTCCCAAAGAGATTCATAACCAATGGAATTTCAGAAATATTACCATTTGGAAGCATTGGTTGTTCAAAGATTACTACCTTACCACCTTTTTTCACTACCCTATCAGCAATGCACCCTGCTTCTAGTTCTACATCAACAGGGCGGTTGATTCGAAGGACCCTATCGCTCTCTTCAAGAGCGGCCACGAATTGTTGCAGATTGCTCCATCCCACACACCCCCGAAGGGTTATCCCCTATGAAACATCAAGGAGGGAGGTTTGTGAGAATATGACCGCGTTCTTCATGAAGTGAGTTCCCCTCATCATAGAATATGCAAGAGCAGGCGACAGCGTGTGATGTTCTCGTCATAGGTGCTGGACCGGGTGGTGGTTCCGCTGCCCTTCATGCTGCACGACATGACCTTGATGTAGTGATTATTGAGGACCACGCTGAAATTGGAACTCCTGTCCATTGTGGAGAATGTATTTCAGATGTAGCAGTCAAAAACCTAGATCTTGAGTTGCCCCCTGATGTAATATCTAGGGAAGTTGATGGAATTCGCGTGCTATTTCCCGATGGTACTGCCAAAAAATTGAGCGAGCCGGGTTATGTATTAGAAAAACACCTGTTTGAGCGTTGGTTAGTTAGTGAAGCCGAAGAGGAGGGAGCAAAATTGCACCTTTCGCACAAATTAACCTCAATGAAACGCGTTGAGGTAAATGGTAAATTCAAGGCATGGCTTTGTGAAGGGAAGGGTGAAATGTTTCCATTTGAGGCAAAAGTTGTCATTGATGCATCAGGAGTAGGAGGGGTTTGTTCAAAATTACTCGAACTTAACCCAAGACCAAAAGTAATTGCTGGAATGCAATATGAAATGTTAGAGGTGCCAACCGATGGATATCTTGATTTCTATATTTGGCCACATTATGCAATGAAAGGATACCTCTGGATGATTCCAAAATCAAATGGGCGAGCAAATGTAGGTTTAGTTACTGAAGACAAGAAAGGGGCAGTTAAGTCTCTTGACCAATTTATCGCAGATGGAGAATTCAAGGATTTAGAAAAGGTAAATCCACCTTGGCGGAAAGAGGGGGTTGCAATACGCGGATTTGGTGGTACAATCCCTATTTCAGGACCACACAAAGCAACTCATTCAGATGGTTTGATGCTTATTGGGGACGCTGCTGGATTCACATCACCTCTGTTTGAAGGCGGTTCGCATTTAGCACTGAAGTCCGCTGCCTTCGCTGCACTAACTGCTGCCGAGGCAATCGCCTCGGGAGATACATCATCTAACATGCTGGCCGCCTACCCTAAACGCTGGAAGAAGGAGTTCCCCCCGTATGAGAAAATCTTACGTGGGAAAACTGCCCTATATTCATTGAATAATGATGATATGTCAGCAATGGGGCGTTGCTTCCCCGAAGAGATGTCTGCAATGGGACCCACAGGTAAAGCAATGGTTGGTATACGCCTGTTGTTCCGACGACCTAGTTTATATTTCAAACGAATAATCCCTGCCATGCTTGCATTTGGGTATAGCCGAGCTAAACATTATGGCTGGTGAACTAGAAGGATTTTGAACAAAGTCCCGCGCCGAAATCGCCATCCCCTATTCCCTGTTCGGACACCTCATGCAATGGGTTCTTTGGGTAGCATTAGCCGCTTCAGTGGCCGCCCTTTTTATCCCGTGGCGTGATCTTTCAAAGGATTTAGGAACATGGATTCCTCGCGCTATAGTACTTCTGCAGATTCAACCATTTTTAATTCTCACATTTCTGTTTATAGTTGATTCAACAACCTATGATTTAGTGCGCCTCTATGGGGGTGGAAGTATGCCTCTGCTTTACAGAATAAGTGCGGTTTGGGCCAGTAGGGAGGGGCCTATTTTACTATGGGCAGGATTAATCGCATTGTGTGGTTTATTTTTCCAAATTAAAGGGAGAGGTGATAATGCTATTTTGATGAGAAAAATAGTCAATGGCGTGGTTCTAACTATCTTGACATTAGCCCTAATAATGCGCCCCTTTAGACTTGCTCAAAGTACTTGGAGAGGTGAATTAAATCCCCTATTACAAACTGATTTAATGGTGCTCCACCCCCCTCTAATTTACCTCTTTTATTCACTTTGTATAATTGTGATGATACAAGCACTGACATTCATCCTTAGCGAAGAAGATATTGCGCCTTCAAAATTTAAGAAAGACATACTGCCTGCAGCAAGGGCCGCATTTGCTGTTGGTACACTTGGAATTGGACTAGGAGGGTTGTGGGCATACACTGTACTAGATTGGGGTGGTTACTGGGCTTGGGATCCCGTTGAGACTGCTTCGCTTCTACCTTGGGTGTGCCTTCTACTTTTACTACACCTACGAGTATCCCCGGGAAAAAAGGTGGCGAAATGGGCCATCCCTCTAGCAATCCTCCCTGGTTGGTTTACAATTCACGCAACCATGGTAACACGAGCTAATGGTGTTTGGACATCAGTTCATACTTTTGTTAGTGATGAATTAAACGGTCGAAGTGATACCGCTATTGGACGTGTTATTGATTTACAAGGAGAAGGGGTTGCCGGGACTGAAATAACAACCTACCTTATCGCTTTGATAACTATTCTAATTACCACGATTGCTTGGTTGGTGACATCTCAAACTGGGCTTGGAGATGAAAAACGATGGCGGTTAGTTAGTCGATATTCATTATTCTTTATTCTTGTAATCCCACTCTCACGTTTCGTCACAGTAGATTTATTTGGGGCTGAAATTAGTTGGATCGAATTGTTACCTTCTGTGCTACTATTTTTGCTAGCATCTTCATCAATAATTGCATTAATTAGCCCACCAAATACAATTTTGCCTAATTTATTTGATAATAACGAAAAGTTGTTTTCAATGGTTGCAATTTTGTTGTTATCTTATTTTATTCAAGATATGGTAGTCGCATTTTTATTGTGCATTCTGATGATATTGAAGATTAGTGAGCAATGTAATTCTGGCATCCAATCGGAAAATGCAAATGGAAATTTAGGTAATTTTTGGGCAGTTGCAGCAGTTATTGTAATTCTAACTGCAACTTATGCGTTCTTGATTGAAGTAACAATTGCAGGCATTGCCCTGCTCATTTTCCTTTGGCCAATACTTCTGAAAGAATCTGATGAAGAAGAGCAATCTCTCAAAGACCGACTGTTGCAATTTTGCACTAGAAAAGAACAGATGCGTCTTGCCCTTTACACACCCATAATGATAGGTGCCATCTTTCTCTCTTTGACTTGGATGCTAATGATTGCGAGTATTGATGGAGCATCTTTAGCGATGCATGAGATGTTTGGTGGACCGCTCATTCTCCTAGTTGCCGCGGCTCTTGCCACATATTCATGGAAGGACACTGTTCCATCAAAATGGATACCAATGCTCTTGTTAGGATTCATTGCCCTTGGAATAATATTAGGAAATATCCTCAATTTGCCACTTACTGGTGATAGTAATGCACAATTCAGCGAGGTTGTTTCTCGTGGAGATGTTGCTTGGCTTTTGCTACCAATGATGATTGTTGCGATTCCTTCACTAATTAGACTGACCTATGATTTGAGTAGAAAAACCATTGAAGGCTATTCCACTGCAAAATTACGTAGTTCACTTGCACATGCTGCCCATGTTGGAATCCTATTACTCCTAGTGGGCCATATATTCACTACAACATTGGTTGACAGAACGGATTCAAGTCATCAAGTAATATTGGTGCAAGATGATCAAGTCACTCATGATGGGCTTCATTTGACATTCATTGAATGGACTATTCTTTCATCTGATGATGAAGATTTTTCTGAGCGATTTAAAGTTGGCGACGGATTCATTGGGGCCGAAATAGAAGTGAGGAATGAAGCGGGAACATTACTTGGCACAGTAAATCCTGGAATGCTAAGGTTTGATGATTCAAACGGATTCCCTAGAAGTGAAGTTGCTAGACATTCCACTTGGACTGGGGATACTATCTTCATCTTTGATTGGTCACAAACTCAAGAATTAGGAAATGCATCTGATACTATTGACATGGCATCTGGGGAAATGGAACTTGATCGTGTACGATTAACGGTATATCACCTACCAGGCAGCCACCTTGTTTGGGCCGGTTGGCTCATCATTATGCTCTCTACATTCACTCTCTGGATTTCTTCTATTCCGCGTTCAAAAGAGCCTAAAACGACCTCTGCTGAAACATAATAATTACCGGCTCACTCATAAAGGGAGAGTCGGTCGCCGGCTCGCCCCGTAGGGGCGTGGAGAGAGTTATCATGGAAGAAGGGACAATTGTCTACATAGATTACGACCTGTTTGACGCTGAGTCAGGAACATTGATTGAAACCACACGTGAGGAGACTGCTAAGTCAAATGACACACATGAAGAAGGCAGGAATTACGAGCCACTTTGTGTCACAATTGGCGAAGGACGCTTGATTCCTGGTTTTGAAGAGAGTCTTGCTGATGCAGAAGCAGAAACTGATTACGACCTAGATATTCCTGCCGACAAAGCATATGGTGAGCGTGATGCTAATGCCGTAGAATATTTTGGGCCACAACAGTTGGCTCGCCAAGTTCGTGATCCCGACAACTTACAAGTTGGCGGAAGTGTGGAAATTGGTGGAAGAAAAGGCACACTCGTAATGTTCCGTGCTGGCCGTGCAAGAATTGATTTCAATCATGAATTAGCTGGTAAGACATTGCGTTATAATTACCGAATCACCAAGGTCATTGAAGAACGTGAAGAGATGGTACTAGCCATGTTCAAGATGAATACTGGTTCAGATGATTTTGAAGTCGAATTTGATGGGGATGATGTAGCAATCACAATCCCTGATTTTCTTGGATATGACCAATCCTGGGGAATGGCAAAGTTCCAAATCATACGCTCACTGCGTGACAATGTTGGAGTGAAAACAATCACTTTCCGTGAAGTTCACCCCGTCCGCGAAGTTGGTGAAGAACACGACCATGACCACGACCATGACCACGACCATGACCATGGCGAAGAAGAGTGAAACTCATTCACTAGACCCACCTCGGTGATTTGATGGGCGAGCCTGACCCTGATTCAAAACCCTCTGATGATAGCAAGAACGAAGTTGGACTTTCTAAAAAGTCATCAAATGAACAATTTGCACAGTATGAATTAGTTGCCTTTACTATAATTGGAATTGGGCTTGCTTTACCAGGAATTGGCTACCTTCTAGGATTATTTGCTGATGTTTGGTTCATTTGGGATGTTGTTGATGTAAATATTATTCAACCAATAATTGGTGAAGGTGGAGGAGATTCAAGTTACAATCCTGTAGATACTGCAGCTTACTCTATTCTTCTTGTTGCTTTCATTGTCTCTCTATCTGCTTGGCTAAGGGAATGGGGAGTTTCACATGAGGATCGTATGCTTTACTCACTCCTCCCATGGGTGCTTTGGGCGGTTTTAGTAGAGGTCAATGAGGATGCTGGTTTATTTGCTCCCGATGTTGATTCATGGTTTGTTTCACCAATCATTCACTTTCAGACTGCTGCATGGATTATCCTTTCTGGTATATTGGCTCATTTCATAAAAAAAACAAATGTGGGCATGGAAAATAAATGGATTATTCCGTTTATTCCCCCTGGCATTATTGTTGCAAGCCAACTCTTTTTATTCTACCAATACAGTTTTGTACAAAGCATAGGATTGTCCTTCTTAATCCCATTATTATGTTACTTCATTTTTGAATCAGATAAAATTACTTTGAAAGAGAAAATGAAGGATTGGGACATACTAGAAAGATGTCTACTTTATTCTGGAATAAGTATCTGTATCTTGGTCACAATAGGACTTGTACAATTTGCTAATACACAACATGGTGCAAATGAATTGACATTATGGCCTGCAATTGTTGTAATATTTTTCCCTATACTATTCGTATTAATGCTACACCATCGGGGAAAAGAGGCTTATGATTCTCTAATTGATGATGGCTATGTTCCAGGTATCCTTGATGAGGGTATTACTCTCAATCAATGGGAAGAATTTGAAGGGGAAAAACATGAAGCACACGAAAAACTGGTGCGACGGGCTGCTTATTCTACTCCGATAGTTCTGCTTGCAGTATATGGACAACTGGTAGATGGCTTTGCATCTTGGGTTGGAGTAGATATGTTTGGCTATTCAGAGAAACATGTTCTCTCATCATTAGTGATGGAATTAGCTGGCGGAACTGAAAGTGGCGCCGGTGGCGGTTGGGGATTTTTAGTGGTGAAGATGTTACTTGCTTTCGTGATAGTACTCTTCTTCGCAGAATGGCGTTTTGAAAGGCGCCAGTGCCATTTGAGATTACTTGTAGTGCTAGGATTACTTGTCGTTGGCTTGGCTCCGGGCTTAAGAGACCTAGGTCGGCTTATGTTGGGTGTTTGAAGCCGCACCGTTCAAGCACCTGATTGTATTCGACCCTATGGGTCGACATGGATAGACTACCTACTTCAGTGCGTTCGAGCGATGAGCAATTCATCACAAATGCGGAGCATAACAAGGCTCTAATTGCCGTTCTTAATGGTCGCTTAGAAGCAATTCAGCAAGGTGGCGGAGGAAAGTATGTTGAACGACATCGTAGCCGAGGAAAGATGTTACCTCGAGAAAGAATTTCTGCGATTTGTGATGCTGGTACAGCATTTCTTGAATTAAGCCCACTTGCTGCTAATGGCCTCTACGATGGCAATGCACACAGTGCAGGAGTAATTACCGGCATTGGCGTTGTTCACGGAAGAGAGTGCATGTTTGTAGCCAATGATGCTACCATCAAAGGTGGTTCATATTACCCAATGACTGTGAAGAAACACATCAGAGCGCAAAGCATCGCTGAAGAGAATGGCCTTCCTTGCATATATCTAGTTGATTCAGGGGGTGCTTTTTTGCCAATGCAGGATGATGTATTTCCCGATAGAGAACACTTTGGTAGGATTTTCCACAATCAAGCAATAATGAGTGGAAAAGGCATTCCACAAATTTCTGCAGTCCTAGGATCATGTACTGCAGGTGGCGCATATGTGCCTGCAATGAGTGATGAATCTATTATTGTCAAGGGCAATGGCACAATTTTCCTTGGGGGGCCACCTTTAGTTAAAGCCGCAACTGGAGAAGAAGTCACTGCTGAGGAACTCGGAGGGGCTGAAGTTCACACAGTTAAATCAGGTGTAGCAGACCATTTTGCTGAAGATGAGCCTGAAGCTCTCAGAATTGTTCGTAACGTTGTGGAGAATCTCCCCCCCCCTTACAAAGTGGCCCTGGATGTTAGTGCCCCCGAACCACCGCATTATGATCCTGAAGAACTAATCGGGATTATCCCTGATGATACACGTATGCCATATGATGTCAAGGAAGTAATTGCACGAATAGTAGATGGTTCTCGCTTCCACGAATTCAAGTCACGATATGGGACTACAATTGTATGCGGATTTGCCAAAATACATGGCTACCCGGTAGGCATTGTAGCAAATAATGGAATTCTATTCAGTGAATCTGCATTGAAGGCCGCCCATTTCATTGAGTTATGTGGGCAGAGGGGGACACCACTTGTGTTTCTGCAGAACATTACTGGATTCATGGTTGGGAGCGAATATGAAGCCGGTGGAATCGCAAAAGATGGTGCAAAGATGGTTACGGCCGTGGCATGCGCCCCTGTTCCAAAATTTACTGTAATAATTGGAGGTTCACATGGAGCTGGAAACTATGCTATGTGTGGCAGAGGGTACGACCCTCGTTTCCTTTTCATGTGGCCTAATTCAAGAATATCTGTAATGGGTGGACCACAAGCATCCAGTGTTTTGACAACAGTGAAGCAAGATCAACGCGCTAGAGAAGGTAAACCGCCAATGGAGGGTGAAGAGTTAGAAGAGTTCCAACGCCCAATTATAGAAAAATATGAGACGGAAGGTTCACCATACTATGCAACCGCTCGAGTATGGGATGATGGAATAATTGATCCACGTGACACCCGTGATGTGCTCGGTTTGAGTATTTCAGCCGCATTAAACGCACCATTACCCGATACTGAATATGGGATATTTAGGATGTGAAGGTGCAATTGCAATGTCTGATTTTTCAATTGAAAATTTATTGCCGGAAATAAGCCAATGTGGATTCATTATTGACGGCCCTATTGCTAATATCACATTGCAACGCGAGAAGGTGTTTAATGCATTAAATCCTGAACTGATTGGAGAGTTATGCTCACTTCTCGATTGGTGTAAAGAACGTTCTGTTGGAGTTCGAGGCCAACTAGTTGATGGAGAAGGTAATCCATTCTTACGAGTAATAGTTCTTCGAGGAGCTGGTAAGCATTTTTGCGCTGGAGCTGACATAGGTTGGATGCAAGCATCAGGAGCACAAACCGCTGAAGAAAACCGAGCCGATGCTGAACGCCTAGACCGCCTTTTCCACACTTTATGGTCTCATCCATGCTTCACAATTGGCGTAGTGCAAGGTGTAGCATTGGGTGGAGGAGCCGGACTTATATCATCACTAGATCACGTGATTGGTGAAAGCAATACAAAGATTGCACTTTCAGAAGGCAAGTTGGGAATATTACCCGCAGTTATAGGCCCCTATGTGTACCAACGAATTGGCAGCGCACAAACCCGCAGACTTGCCATACTTGCCAGTAAAATCCCTGTTGATGAAGCACTCAGAATAGGTATGATCGACCAAGAAGTAGAGTCACCAGATCAATTTGAAGAAGCAATAAGGGCAACGGTGGATGAAGTATTGACCACAGGACCAATGGCCGTTAATGAAGCGAAGAGTTTAGTTCAAACAATCGACCGATGGGAGTCAAGTGATGAGGAACTTCGATCCTGGACTCTAGACAAAACTTCTGAAATGCGAGGTTCCGCAGAAGGGCAAGAGGGGCTTTCTTCGTTCATAGAAAGAAGGAAAGCTGCTTGGAAGAGTGGAGATTGAGAAGATGTCACAACCCGCTTGGATTACTGAAGCCCCATTCAAATTCAGCAAAGTGTTGATTGCAAACAGAGGAGAGATTGCTTGCCGCATCATCCGTGGATGTAAAGAAATGGGCCTTGCAACTGTTGCAATTTACAATGATGCCGACATTAGCGCAATGCATGTTGAATTAGCTGATGAATCTGTGCACCTAGAAGGAAGTGAACTATCTTCCACTTATCTTTCACAAAATGCCATCATCAATGCCTGTCGGACATCTGGAGCTGATGCACTTCATCCAGGCTATGGATTCCTTTCTGAAAGATCTGAATTTGCGGAATTAGTAGGGGCAAGCGGCATTATTTGGATTGGCCCCCCGGCAAAAGCAATTGATTCCATGGGAGATAAAGTACGTTCCCGGCGCCTCATGATTGACGCTGAGGTCCCCCTAGTACCCGGGGCTGAATTAGCATCTGGGAAATCACTCCCCGAGACAATTGAGGAGTTGCATAGACATGCGACCGAAATTGGATATCCCCTATTGTTAAAGGCTTCAGCAGGAGGGGGTGGGAAGGGCATGAGGGAAGTAAAATCCCCCGGTGAATTAGAAACCTCCTACCTAGCAGCTCAACGTGAAGCATTGTCTTCATTTGGTGATGATACAGTATATATTGAACGGCGAATTGTCGCCCCCCGTCATATCGAAATTCAACTTCTCTGCGATACTCATGGAGGAGCAATTCATCTTCTTGAACGTGAATGTAGTATTCAACGCAGGCATCAGAAAGTGATAGAAGAAGCCCCCAGTGTTGCTTTAACCCCTGAAATGAGGGATGCAATGGGAGAAGCCGCAGTGAATGCTGCTCGAGCAGTTCACTATGTGGGGGCAGGCACAGTTGAATTTCTCCAATCGGGTAATGAATTCTTTTTCTTAGAGATGAATACTAGACTACAAGTTGAACACCCTGTTACTGAATTTATTACAGGAGTAGACCTAGTTCAAGAGCAATTGAGAATTGCTGCTGGTTTGCCATTGACAATATCTCAAGATGAAGTGAGTCCTCGTGGCTGGGCTATTGAAGCTAGAATTTACTCCGAAGATGCAGCCAATGGCTTTCTTCCAGCAACTGGGCCACTTAGTGTATGGCGGCCACCCGAGGGACCTGGCATCCGCCTAGACACAGGAGTTCGTGAAGGTGACGAAGCACGGATTGATTTTGATCCAATGCTGGCCAAATTAATTGTTCACGCACCTAGCCGAGAGGGAGCTATTGAGAGAATGAGAAGAGCTTTGGGTGATTTCATCATACTTGGAGTCACTACTAATATCGAGTTTCTACATGATGTAGTCGCTCACCCAAAATTTGCATCGGGGGATACTACTACTAATTTTATTGAAAGAGAATGGCCAAATGGTTGGTCTTCAAAAGGTGATGAAAAAGTTGCAGTTATTGCTGCAGCAGTAGGCGAAAAGGCTGGACTTCATTTAACCTCAGCAATTTCTAAGTCTGATTCACCAGACCCATACAATCCATTTTTGACTATCAGCCGTAATTTCCCATGAGGTGTAAATATGAAGGATTTTATCAATCATCAAGATGGAAGCAAATGGACTGTGGCTGCTGTTCCATCTAAAGATGGCTACGCCGCATTACGTGTAATGGTTGATGATGAAGCGATTAATGTAGGTGATTGGCACCTCTCAACAACAAAAGTTCGTGAGGAAATTACACTCGAAAGAGACGGGAATAGAGAGAATATTGTCCTAACCAAAGTTGGTGATGTTTGGTGGGTCCACCACAATGGACACACCTCACGTATCTCAGTTGTAGAGTTGGGTGCCCAAAGTACATTTGATCAGATGGGTGGACTAACTTCGCCAATGCCTGGAAAAATCCTAACTGTGATGGCATCAATTGGTGAGTCGGTCAATGAGGGACAAACGCTACTCATCTTAGAAGCCATGAAAATGGAAAATAGGATTTGCTCACCAGTAGATGGAGTTGTTACAGCAATCCATTTCGAAGCGGGTACTCAAGTCAATCAAGGAGCCGTTCTAATTGAAATTGAAGAAGCGTAATTTTCAATTGAAAAATTAAATTACCAATTGCAAGGTTGCAATACTTTCTGACCCTGCATATATGGTTGTAAAACTTCTGGAATCTCGACCTTTCCATCTCCCATCTGATTCTGTTCAATTACAGCAACCAATGCACGGCTTGTAGCAACAGCAGTAGAGTTGAGAGTATGAACTGATTCATTACCTTCGGGTGTTCGGTACCTCATCTTAAGGCGATTAGCCTGATAATCTGTACAGTTAGAGCAAGATACGACCTCTTTGTAGGTACCTACTCCTGGTAACCATGCCTCCAAATCATACTTTTTGGATGCAACTGTTCCCATATCGCCAGTACAGATATTGACAACTTCATAATGAAGTTTGAGTGAATCCCATAAATCAACACAATTCGTCAACAACTCCTCATGCAAGCCCCAAGAATCTTCAGGCTTACTAATGATGATTTGTTCAATCTTAGTAAATTGGTGAACTCTCCAAATTCCTTTGTCAGATTGGCCGTGCGCGCCAACCTCCCTTCTGAAGCAGGGCGACACACCTACCATTTTCAGCGGCAACATGGATGGCTCCATCACTTCATCCATGAACATGGCTGTGAGTGGATGTTCGCTAGTAGCAATGGTGTAGAATCCTTCGGGCTGCACATTATACATTACATTCTCAAAGTCTTCTAAATCAGTAACCCCTTCATAGGCAGCACGGTTCATCATCACAGGTGGTTGAACAAAGGTATATCCTCTAGCCACCAAGAAATCAACAGTATACTGCTGCAATGCCAATTCCATTCTAGCTAGATCGCCTTTTAGGAAATAAAAGCGACTACCCGAAATCTTAGCTGCCCTAGGTAAATCAACCCAGTTATTTTGATCTATTAACAAATTGTGTGTCTTTGGCTCAAAGGCATATTCCTTCTTACTCCCGTGCTTGCTGTGCAAGGTATTTCCATCTTCACCACCCCCCACAGGCACGCTTTCGTGTAGAATATTGGGGACTTTCATTCGAAGTATGTCTCTAGCGCTTTCCATATTATCTGCTTCGACTACGAGTGCGTCTATCTCTTCCCCAAGTGTGTTAACTTCTGTAAGAATGCGCTGCATCTCGTCATTATCTCCAGCCTTTTTTGCTTCAGCAATTCCTCGTGCTGCTTCATTTCGCCTACGCCGCAACTGATCTGCATCATAGCGTGCTTTTTTCCAATTTTCATCAAGATGAAGTATCTCATCGATTTGGTCGTGAGGTAAACCTCGCTTGTCATGATCTGCACGTATAATGTCAGAGTGCTCGCGGAACATATTGATGTCTAACATCTTACTTCAACCCCCTGATTTCATCCTAACTCTTGAACCCACTCATCATCAAAATATTGTAATCCCAAAGGAAATTGCGGCCATTCCTACCGCAATAAAACCTGAAAACAAGTATCCTAGAATACTTCCCCCATTTAGTAAAGGCAAACCTGCCTGTGGCTTACCCATAGCAACATAACTCATTAGAACAGCATAGCCTAGTAAACCACCAATTAATGTCCCAAGTGCAACAAACATCTGATCACTCAAACCAAGGATGGTCCCACCACTAGGAAGGAATGTTAGTGCAGAAATTACAAGCATGCCGGGGAATATCACATCACCAAGACCCATGAAAAGTGCGTCCCCTCCACCTTTCTTTGGGCGCGGGGGTGGTGGCATAGCGTCTGCTTTACCTCCATGAGTATCGCCTTTTTCTCGGGTTTCAGACTGATGAACTGGCCCTACATCCATTTCACTCATTGAACCCGCCCCTTCATCAAGGAACGAATAATCATTATCTTGAGGTGCGACCAACAAAATTGGTAATTTAAGTCCAATCATAGTATCTGCAAGATCTAGCATATGCTTAGATTTGTATACGGCATACCAATCATAAATAGCAGTAATTACCATGAATATGAGTATCAAAGTAGGCACGAAACTTACGCCAATAATAGTGATTACACCAGCACCAGTGAGGATTCCTGTGGTATTTACTACATACCATTCGGGCCTAATTGTTAGTACTGCCATAAGAGCGGTCGCAAATATCATTGCAACAATCTGGGACCAGTATATTGGAATCCAATATCCAGTAGAATCTTGTAATATGTACGCTGGATTATTTACTGGGGTGCCGACAACAGCACTCTGAGATGTGTTGGTGCTGTAAGAAGTTAGTATTCCATCCTCTATTCCAAGTTCATCCCACCTAGGAGCATCTACAGTGTATAGTACCATGTTTATTGGACCTTCATCTACCGGCCCATCAATTGTGAGACTTTCTACCATCAGCCAACCAGAGAACATCCTTGTTTCCCCACCAGATGCAATCCATAGGTCAATACCCCCATCTCTTTGGTCATCACCTAGCATAATTCCTTGAATTGCTGAATCGAAGGCATCCCGCTCATTGAACTTAATATGCTCCTCAACAGCCATCTCTTCACCATCCCATGCATAGCCATGAACATCCCCTCTTTCAGTACCAAGCATCAGTAGTCTATCAGTTGAGTTTTCAGACCACCACACATTTTCATCCCAAGGCGAGTGCCCCCATGCTGAAGAAGAGAACGAATCGCCTTCTGACGGAACAATCTGCCAAAGTATTGTGGCATTCACTTCATTTAGTTCACGGTCATGTGGGCTATCAGGGATTTCAACGACCCCCGCCCATCCCGATGAAACAAGTAAGAATTGGTTATCATTGAGAAGTACTCCGCGCATGAATTCTCCAGTAATGTACTGTTCAGGTAAATTATACCACCATGAATGAGAAACTACATTTCCACCACTATGGAAGGGATCAATCTTATACAGATATTTGTCCTTTATTGCCCAATCACTTTCACTATTGGAAAAGCCAGCAGTACAACTTTCATTGTAACTTGAGATTACATTACCATCAGATTTGCTTAATTTAACCCAGCGAGTTTGATCGCAAAAGAGGTATGAATCTATATTGTCAACAATTCTTTTGGGGTGTGCTGAATATGATTGACCGCCCAAGTCAAGCGACCAATTCCATATTTCATTTGATGACTGACCACTTCCAATACCACTTGCATCACTCATTTTAATTAGATGTGTATGGTTTTCTACAAGAAAAGTTGTAGGTTCAATTTCAGTGAAAATAAATTCTCCATCTAGAGTTGCCTCGTCTCGGAATTCAACAGCCGGCTGAGGTGCGTCAAGAGCATAAGATGAAAGTGGAATCAAACAATAAGAAAGTGAAATCCAGAGGATTATCAAGACTGACCATTTGATGATAATTTGCAACCCTTTCTTTGCTAGCCAAATAATCACACCAGTGAAAACTAATATTAAAATAAATTCAAGCCCAATGAGTCCTACCTTAGTAGTTCCAGCCTCCCCAAAGGCTCTAGATTCGGGCCTGTCCCAGAAGGGTTGAATGTAAATAGCAAGTAGGATTGTGCCCACAAACATGCCAGCCATGCTGCCCATTGAGCGCCATTGTCCGACCATCGCATCTTTGAGTACAGCCATTCGACTTTCTCCGGTCATAGGTGGGGCGAGCCGTAAAACCCATTTGAAAGCGAGGGTCACAAGTAACCACGAGAGGGGCTATCGGTGAGTGAAATACGAGATTGGCTTGAAGGATTGCGCGGCCTTGGTATGCGGCCGGGTCTTGAAATTACCTCTGCCTTACTATCAAGATTAGATATGCCTCAGATGAAATTCCCCTGTGTCCATGTTGCTGGAAGTAACGGCAAAGGTTCTCTTTGTGTCATTCTTGCGAATTCACTAACACTATCAGGGATTAGTTGTGGATTATTTACCTCCCCACATCTTTGCTTTGTCGAAGAACGGGTGCGAATTGATGGTGTGCCAATATCTTCTGAAAAGTTTGATCAATTATTGATTGAGATTCGAAAGGTCGCCGAACAAGAACCAAACATTATGCCAACTTATTATGAAGCAACATTCCTAGTAGCAATGTTAGCCTTTGCTGATGCAGGAGTTGATAGAGCAGTAATTGAAACTGGCCTTGGAGGTCGATTGGATGCTACTAGAATCTGTCAAGCCGATTGCTGTGTCATAACCGAGTTATCTCTAGAACATACCGAAGTACTTGGAGATACATTGGGAGAAATTGCAGCAGAGAAAGCAGCAATTGCTAGACCTTCAGGAATCTTCATCGCCAAATGGACTTACGATGCAAGTGCAAGAAAAGCTATCGAAGATGCAGTAATTAGTCCATCGAAGGCTTTCTGGTGGCGTTTTGATCGAGATACAACTGTTCGCTTTGACAAAGCAACTGAGAGTCATCGACCTGTCCCAATGTTTGAGGGATATGATCGACTACATTCTTATCAAAAAGATGCGATGAACCTTGCAGAGGTTGTTCTGAGTTTCTTTTGGCCTGTCGAAGATAACATCCTAGATGCATACAGTATGGTGAAGAGTGCGGTAATGCATACTGTATGGCCTGGGCGCTTGCAGTGGTTAGAGTATGAAGACGTTCCCATTCTTCTTGACGCTGCGCACAATCCCTCAGGCATGGAAAAGGTATGTGACTACCTTAGAGATGAAATGGAACGAGATTCTATGCCGACTCCTGGAGTAGTAATAGTGGGTTGCACCCCTCAAAACGACCTCGTTGGTTTCCTAAACCCACTAGTTCAGTTGATTGTCGATGGTGAAGTGAAACACGTTGTTGTAACTGAGCCACAGAAGGGGCGAAAGGCAGCCATATCCGCTACAGAAATAGTTGCTGAATTAAATGCACAGGGAGTGCTCGCTAACATTGAAGAAATCCCTGAACCTGAAAAAGCGTTGGAAAGGGCACTAGAATTAGCTAAGGGTGAGCCAATAGAGCCTGTGTTAGCATTTGGTAGCCTCTATCTAGCAGGAAACCTACTTCAAGCAATGAGTCTAGATGACGTTGAATCGATGACTGTTCTACGCCCCTCTCCAGAAAAACAATACTGGACTTGACGACACCATGATAGGGTAGACCTGTCACGATGGAAGATGTAGGTGGCTTGAATGAAGGAGAAGCATTTGAGAATTCGTATCGAGCAATGCCTTGCTCTAGCAAAGGCAAGCAATTGCCCGAGAGCAAAATTTGGTTCTCTTCTTGTTGACCCTGATCGAAATGTAATTTTGATGGATGGTTACAATGGTGGCCCACGTGGTGGTGGGAAATTATGTGGTGGTGAAGTCTGTTTGCGAGATACCGAAAAAGTAGTTTCTGGAACTAGGGTTGAAGTTGGATGCCATCATGCTGAGATGAATGTTATTTGCAATGCAGCAGCCAACGGCGTCCCCACCAAAGATGCATGGATGATAGTAACAGGTGAGCCATGTATGATGTGTGCTAAATTGATTCATCACTCCGGAATATCAAGAGTAATCGTTGTTGACGGTGGCTTTGGTGGAGCAAATGGGGTGTCTTATCTTGAAAATCATGGAGTAATCGTTCAACGAACAGAGGGCCCCAAGGACCCTCGTGGTGACTTAAAATAAGGGATTAATATGGATAACCCAGATTATGACCCCGCTCAAGCAATCAAAGCAACGCGAAGTTTTAAAAGAATTTTACCATTATATTTGGGTTTAGGGATATTAGTAATGGTACCGGTTACCCATTTCTTTATTGCTCCAGCAATCACAGATAATTTTCTTTTTACCATAATTATTGATATCGTGTTTACAATAAGTAATGTAGTTGGTGCCTTTTTCTTGATAACGACATTAGGCAGAAATGAACAAGCCCTAGTGGCTAAATATGGAAATCAACTATAGGAATGTAGTTAATTTTCAAGAATATTCTTCCATGAATATCTCTAGTTGTTTATGCAAATCATCAATATCCCCATTATTCAGAATAACAACATCAGCCATTTTTGCAGTTGCAATTAGTGCTTGGCCACTTTCATCATGAGCTACCAGTTCTTCTTCTTCTTGCTTAGAAAATTGCTCAAAATTTTCAGCATCCCCGGTTCGCCCTCGCTCAAGTAATCGTTGCCAACGAAGTTCTCTAGGCGCTCTAATTTCTAATAAAATGAAACCTTCACGTTTACGGAATGCCTCTACTTCAGCAGGAGTCCTGATACTATCAACAGCATGTTTACTACCTTCTTCAATAAGATCAAGTAACATCTCAGCTAGAATTCCTGGACCACCCATTGCGCGTAATTTTCTTCCACCATCAATCAAATTATCACGTGTTAATTCTCGGTCATTAGAACGAAGCCAATGTCTTATTGAATCGGAGCAGGAACTAGATTCAAATCCTCTAGCAATTAACCAATTAATTACAGTAGTCTTACCAGAAGCATTGCGACCGGCTAGCCCCACTAACATCAAAGTAAGGGAGGGGGGGTTGGTTCAAAGAAATGTCGCAGTAAGAAATTGTTATTTCATCCCCAAAAGCGACGTGTTCTCGCATAATTGAGTTCTGCTTCGTGGATAATGCGCATCATCAATTCATGATCACCCTTTGGGACTTTTCTCAATATACGAGTGGCTGTTTCTTCCCCAACGCCTCTAGCCATCAAGCAAATGAGTGCCTCTATACCTCTCTGCCTCACAAGTTGTGCATTGCGTTCCATTCGCGATTGGACTGCAGCATCTTCTGATGAAACCCACTCTGCCAAACGTTCCTCTAATCCTTCACGAGCAGCAGCTAACATTGTGCCGCCACATTCACAGTGGCTATGCTTTGGACCAAACAATGCTACACGAGTACGTATGCGTGACCCACAAGCAAGACAAATAAGTACGGCTCTTTCATTCATCAACCGTTCTTCAAGTTGAGTTCTGACTTCAGCATCAGACCAATTTGGAAGAAGTAAATCGCGTTCACTTCTAGGTGAGATGCCAAGTTTTCCCGAAGCGGTTTGTTCAATCTTAACTGCCCCTGCTTGTATTGCTTCTAACAAGGCGATTGTGCCATCAACATCCATTCTATCATGAAACAATTTATCCAATGCTTCGTCCAAAACAACTGTGCCACGATATCGATTAATAATACCCTGAAGATTGACTCTGCGAGGGTCAATCCCTCTGTGTAGAATTCCAAAATTCTTGCATACCTGAACCAATCTTGCCCTTAATTGGCGCCCATTAGGTATTGTCATCCACATAATATCACGCAAGGCTTCAGGTGGCGTTTCGGTCAACCATGTGATTATTCCATCGGCAGTTAAAGCTGGTACTTGAAAACTTATTCTGTAAGGGTCCACTATAACTCGTCCACTTTTTCCATCTATAGTAGATGACATTGCCTGAAGAAAGTGCGCTAAAGCTGAATTAACTTTGCTACCATGGCAGCAATTTAACACCAAGGCATCACGCCTCGCTTCAATTGTCAACAATCTAGCATCAGGGATTGAGCCTGTTGCTTCTAAGTGTTCAGCAACACTTTGAGTAAGTGTACCTAACGAATTATCTGATAGAGGGTAATCAGGAATAGGTCGTTGTGCTGGTAATTGTTCTATCCAGGAATTTACCTTCGCCCCCCAATCATCTAGTGGTTGTCTTCCAATAGCCCAATCGTGTTCATCAGCAATTGCTCTTCTTAGATTTCCTACTTCTCTAGCGACTTCAGCAGGAACTGGTGGCAACTCACCAGCCCAAACAGGGGCTGTACTTTGATTGGAGACGGGAGAAACTAGAAGTTCACTTTTCTCAGGATCTGCATCAACAATTTCCCAAGTTCGCCCTGCCATCACAAACTGTCTAGGCGTCCCATCCTCTTCTCCGCCAGAGGAATCAAGTGACAACACAAAAGTTTCATCGACATTACCCAATGCCTTTCTAGTCACTGCATCTCTAACAGAATAACGTGTTTCATCGGCAATCATGCTGAGGTGGTTTAGCATGTAGTTACGACTTCTAGAACCAGCACTAAACCACCCATTGTTTAGGTTCTCAGTAAGTGATGCGCGTAGAGCGTTGGACCATACTTCACTTTGTTTGTTAGTTAAGTTGGCTAGTTCTTCAGTAGATGGCCTCTTTTCTGGCAAGTCTGGACAATTTTGTCCTGCTTTCTCCCACAGAATTGGAGGCCAAGTTAATGGATCTGAATCAAGTGGATTTTCAACGAGCCTAACTAATCTCCTATCATCGAGGATTCTTAGCATCTCTAGAACTTCTGCATCCTCAATTTCAGAGAAAAGAGTTGCACGACGTAAAAGAGTTGATGCTGAATGTAAGGGGATTATCTTCTCAGCAATCGCAGTAAGAACTAGTTGATTTGCTACAACTGAAAGTGGTTTTCTTCGCCATTCGACACCTTCTAATTCGCTATCCATTGCTCGGCGCGCAATTACTGCGGCTTCTGCAATATCATCCGTTTCCCAACATAATAACATCCCTCTTGATGTGCCACCTAGAATGTGTTCCGAGCGCCCTACTCTCTGAAGCAATCTGTCAACAGCACGAGGTGATTGAATTTGATGAACTTGTTTTATGGAGCCTACATCAATACCTAATTCCAAACTTGAAGTACAAACAAGTGCGTGCAATTCTCCGCCTTGTAATGCCGCCTCCATTTCATGTCGTGTTTCAGCGGCTAGCGAACCGTGGTGAACTCCAACATCAAGATTGGAATCAAGTTTCGTTAATCTTTGGGCAACTGTTTCTGCAGCATTTCTTGAATTGACAAAGATAAGACATGGGGCACTCTCCCTTACCTTGCTAGCAAGTTTGCGAAGAGCAGCAAGGCCTCGCGGTGAAACATGAAGTTCTAGTGAAAGTGCCCTATCCTCCCCTGTTGGAAGTTCAGTAACCACCTCTAGATCAGTAGGCCTAGGTGCAGGCGCAATACAAGGAATAGCTGTAGGCGAAAGCAAGCGTGCCATTTCATCAGGATTGCCCACTGTAGCAGATATCCCGATTCTCTGAACTCGCCTACCACACAACTCATCAATTCGCTCAAGAGCGATATTTAATTGCGCACCACGTTCAGATGCTGCTAAGTCATGGACTTCATCAATCACTACTGCTCTTAGGTTTCGTAATCCTTCCCTAAGTCTACTTCCAAAGAGAAGTAACTGGCACGTTTCTGGAGTTGTGACCAGTAAGTGAGGAGGATTACGTGCTTGCTTGGTTCTTTGGGATTGTGGAGTATCCCCATGCCGTACATCAGCATTTAGACCGACTGCTTTTGCTAGATCTGCAATTCTTCTGTCTATGTCCCTATTTAGAGCACGTAATGGAGTTATGTAGAGAATACACAATGGGTCCCAAGATTTTGTCAAGGCATTAGAAAGTAGTGGCATTACTACAGCTTCAGTTTTACCACTACCAGTGGGTGCGATTAATAGTAAGTCGTCACCTGCTAGTAATTGCTTTTGTGAAGCGGCCTGAATTGGCGTAGGAGTCCAGCCACGTTCTTGGGTCAAATTTTCAATTTGACTGGCTAGAGCACTGAAATCTGTTACCACTAAAGTTCCCCCCTTCAAGCGAGGTGGTGGGCTAGAGTGTGAAAAGGTCGCCGGCTATCAATAGTCGTCGTCATCTTCGTATTCATCATCATCTTCATCATATTCGTCATCAAATAGATGATCATCTTCGAATAATTCTGAACGGCCGGTAATTGCTCCTTTCATACTGACGAAAGCGACAATTGGTAGAACAATCATGGCAATAATAATTCCAATTACAGCCAATAGATTTTGACGAGCGCCCTCAACCCAGCCCATACCCCAAGCATATTCCACTGATACACCTACGCTTGCGCTATTGTCTGTCTCATCGACCTCGATAATTTCATTGTCGGCATCAACAATGACAATTACTCTGTCAACACCCTTTTCTGCAGTCCAAGTAACAGTAATTGGAATTGATTCATCAGCAATCCCATTGAGTTTCTGAGTTGCAAATGGTTCTTCAGAATCACCTGAATAGAATGCAACAATAAATTCTAGATTAGTATTTCCAGCAAGATTTGATACCCAAGCCGTAATTTCAACTTCAGCTCCATTAGCAATGATTTCCTTTTCTGCTGATATCTTTTCAATAGTTAACTGGGCTCCAAGAGCACCAAAGCGAACCCACTGTAACTCATAATCGCCATTGAGATCAACTGGCTCCCTAATAGGATCGCTCTTTGAGTTACCTTCAGGTGCAAGTGGATTGCCAGCAGAATCCCAACCTTCAATCCAAAATCCTACTTCATAATCTTGTAGTGGTGGGTTAGTCCCATCACCAATCAAATCAACAGTACCAGTCCATGTAATTGCTTGTTCATCTTGAAGCATACCTAGTAGTGATGAGCCAGAAGCGATTTGTCGGTGATTTTCATCTCTAATCAACCAGTGCACCCATTGTGGGCTCCCCGAAAGGTCAGCATCTTCCCAACCAAGGAACATTACTGGGACTTCCTTAAGTTGGCTTGAATTGGAAATATCAATAACATCAATTGGAGCTAGTCTTTCTAGGACTCTAGGTGGTGCGTGATCAACATGAACCTGAAGAGTTGTCGATACGGCATCACGTGTCATGTCCTCGCCGCGACCGGGAATATTTCTGACACCCGCAAGGAATGTACGGGTTTCACTAGATGCTAGAGTCGGTGCCGCTCCAAGCGGTACTTCAAGACTGAAACCGCCATCATCTGTGAGGCTTCCATCAGACCAATATTGTACGCCATCAAATACCTCCACAGTAATTCCTATATTCTTGGGGGCCGGTACATCACTTCCTTCGTAAACCACTCGGCCAGACCAGCGCAGACGGTCATTTGGTACAACTCTACTACCATCAGAAACTGGACCAATACGTGGCTCTTGTACATCTTCTACAATATATGTTTCAGCGTCAAGAACTAAATCATTTTCAACTCTAAACGTGTGTTCCGTGAAAATAATTCTAGTTGGCTCTGGGCTTCCAAGTTGAGAAAATTCCAATGCCACATCTGACAAATCAGCATCAGGCCAATCCCATGAAAATTCAAATGCAAAGTTAACTATGACCCACGGCAATCCCGTTTCATTTGTTATCACTTGTGCCCCACAACTTTCATCTAAATCACTACTACAAGCAGGCACGATGATGAGGAAATCATCTTCAGTCCAAAAAGTGTTATTCACACCGCTATAGGATAGTCTTTGTTGGTCTCTGTCTGGGTCGGGTCCTTCAAAATCAAATATCAGCGAAATATCTGTGAAATCAATGAGGCCATTTGCATCAACAAGTCCCAATGTAAGATATTGCGTGGTTCCAGCGAAAGCCCTTTGCCCATCCTCATGGGCAGCCCAGTGTAATCCAGTGAAAACAGAATCCATATCTTTGCGAGTTAGATAGGTGACTAAGTCATAATCAAAACCAGGGCCATCAAAGCGTAGTAGTGAATTTCCTGCCATATCTGTGCCAGTCAAATAATAAGACACACGTGCCATGTTAGGATTATTGGAATCATCGATATATCCAAAGAAGAGCTTGTCAACATCGTCGGTCAAATTCGTCATTGTTTGGTTGATATATTCTGGGGCATCTGCAAGTCCGTTACGGTTAGTGTCATGATTCGCTTCCACCCAATAGTGAAGAGTCAGTTCTTCGGGCGCTCCAACTTCATCTTGAATTCTAACGCGCACCGCTTGATTATCCATTCCTGCTTCGTAAGCGTTGTCTACCGGAGTAGTATCAACCAATGTAGGACTAGTTGCATCGACGCGGATTGTTCTCTGCCACGAATTATTCACGGAAAGGACTTTCAATGGATCTCGAGGATTATCGATTTGGACTTCATAGAATACTCCATCTGGGCGATCAATTGTGTCAACTGCTACTGGAATGAAGAATTCTCCATATTGATTAGAGCGGTCTTTTGCTTGTAAGAAATCTCCTTCAGGAGTTCGCTTGATGACTGCGACATCAAAGGTGGAGTCTAGTGGGGCATCTTCCGTGCCATCATACCAAATCTCACCTTGGAAATGAATTACCTCACCGGCTTTAATCCATTCATTATTCTCAACATCATCATGGTGAACTGCGCCATCATTATCGCGCACCTTCATCCAGCCAAGTCCGTACGACTGATTAACACGAATTCCTGATGGACCTGTAGATAGGAAGAGAGGCGTTACTCCTTGGTCATCAGTACAGGATACTTTGAACCCAACATTTTCCTGTTCTGCAAAGTAAGATGTGACTTTGAAAGCCCAGTGAATTTCCATTATTCCATTACTGTTGTTTGACCATGTTAGTGCAGCGTCTGGGACAATCCAATCATCTGGGTCTGTATCAACAAGAGTTCCATCACTATTCCAAGTCAAACTCGGAGCATCGCTTGAAGGAGATGCTATGAAATCAAGAGTCGCTGAAGAAATCGTATTGGCATTTTCACCAATTACATGTCTCGTAATTACTTCATAGGAATCCATTGTTTCGTGTAATACCATATCCTCTTCCCAACTGATGTTAAGGTTTACAGTCTGCATAGTGTAGGTGATTTGAAAATTATTAATATCAAGTTTTCCAGCATTAGATGAATCTACTCTAACAGGAATAAGAATTGTACCGGTACCTGTATCTGGAATCAAAGTATTCAGGGCATTGACTAAACTAGCTCCATCTGCTCTAGTGGTAGTGAGTAAAATTCCTTGGTGTGTCCATTCATCCGAACCATCTGCGCCAATATCTAATTCAACATCTTTGGGGGCATTGGAATAAAGTGCGACAGTAAAATCTTCAAGAGTTGGGCTATCTACATTTCCAGAACTGCCAGCATAAAAATAGATACAGAAGGTCAAGTAATTGTAAGTTGACGACCCGAATTCAACAGATTGACCGGGGTTACTGTGTACTAAATTATTTTGAGTAGAAGTACAGGAGGTGGTCGAAGTCAACCATTTGACAACCAATGAAGAGCCACCAGGAGTAGTAGCATTCCACCAAACTGTTGCTCCAATTGGCCGGGTGCCTGTCCCCATAATAGTATACATTCGCATATATCCAGATGACACATAAGAGCCAGTATAACCGATTGAGACAGAATCAACAATGGCAGATGCGTTGGCGTTAGTACTATTGATGTATGCTCGCCATCCAAGTTGGTTACCACTATTTGAAAAAATAACATGAGTCCCCAATTGAGCGGGTTTCCAAGTTGAGCCACCATCATTGGTGACTTCGTACTCAATATCGGTGCCAGCGGGTTTCCAACTGATTGCAGAAGTGAGAATAATATCGTTGGTTGATCTAGTAGAAGAAATTGCTGAAGAGGTTACTATTGTCGAGTTGCTAGATGGTGTCCCCATTGAGTAAGCAACTGATCTACCATTAGTCAAAATCTTGTGGGAATTTCCACTGGGGCACAACGCATTGTAGTGACAAGTCCAAGCAATATTGCCTGAATCAACAGGCTCGATTCCTTTGTGTGCACGATTGGGAAATAGAACATCTCCTTGATGTTCATACCAATTACCATCTTTTAGGAAGAGAGAGTGCCAATTCTTTGCCTTACAGTAATTATTGCTTGAGTAAGTGCAGTGAATATTGACAGTCACGCGGTCACCAACAACATCTAATCCACTTCCTTGGCCACTGTTGGTTGGAATAGACATCAATAATTTAGTAGAGAGAGCTGAAACGGGATTAGAACGGTTGACATTCCAAAGATAGTAGTTATTGTTAGGATATGCATACAGGGCTGCAAGGACATACATTTCATTATCAATAGGGTCAAATGCGATCCCTCCCATGTAGTAGGTTCCAGTATTTACTGTCCAATATTGATTGCATGACCAAGTTGCTGCTCCAGTAGAACTAATTGAAACAGTCCACTTTGAGACATACCTGTAACTCCAACTACTAACCCAAACAGTCCCATCACCATCACTAGTTATGTCAGACATATAGTATAGCACAGAAGTGGTACAAGTGTTGTATACGAGGGATACGCTACCAATTTGTGCCCCTGTAGTAGAGTTATATCGATATATGGAAGGGGCTATGTATGTGCTTGAACTACTCCACTGTGCAACATAAGTGGAATTACTACCACCCTGATATACAACGGGTCCAGCGTAGTTCCA
>PVBE010146382.1_pt1 | contig 28397 bp, 11 predicted proteins | sample 1631181 | NCBI WGS metagenome assembly PVBE01 (sample SAMN08397723, study PRJNA350692) | Marine metagenome, whole genome shotgun sequencing project. | isolation source: water | place: Pacific Ocean | collected 2012-04
ATTACTGCATCACTCTCACGTCATACAGATCCGAGGCGACAGCTATCGATTAAAGGAAAAGCTAAGAGCCGGAATTATTAAGAAACCACCACAAGAGATCACTACTGACTAGACACAGGGGGGTCAATTTTAAACTGCCGTTGACATCGTATAAGATTCCCACTGCGCACCCGACTTAGGTGACGCAACTCAACAAAATCGAGGAGGAATCAATGAACAACGGAATTTGGCGAATTTTCGTCACCGGGCTATTCGCGTCCCTACTGCTGTTGGGAGGCTGTGATGATGGCGACGATGGTGCTCCTGGTCCAGCGGGCGCTACGGGTGCTGCTGGTCCCGCAGGCGCCGATGGAACTGATGGTGCGGATGGCGACGATGGTACTGACGGTACCGACGGTGCTGACGGCGCCGATGGTGCTGCAGGTCCCGCAGGCGCCGATGGCGCCGGTGGAACGGCTGTTCCACTGCCAACGCTGGAAGGTCACAATGGCGACCATGGCACCGTCATGGCCTATGACGTGCAGGCTGCCTATAACGGCGATAGCTTTTTCTGGCGAGTGTCCTATCGCGGCAATGAGGGCAAACGTCACCAGTACTTACGTTATGCGGGTGGTGCATGGCAGAAAGAGGGTGGCGACAGACGTGACGCTCAAGCGACTATAGATGCAGATGTGGATCAAGGCGACATGGGTGTACTTTCAACCATCTATGAGCAACGCACGACCATTATGGTTAGTGATCCGCTACGAGCTGAATCTGCGCTCGATTTCGATCTGTTCGGATGCTTCCTGACCTGTCATGACGACAGCCGGCATATGCCGCAGTGGACGTCTGCCAATGGGCACGATGGTAAATACGTTATGCCGGCTAACGCAGGGGCTGAAGGCGATATGGCAGCCGACTTGTGGCACTGGCGTGGCGCCAGGAGTAATCCTATTGGTCGGGCAGATGATCAGTGGATCAAGACAACCGATTTCCCCGGCGGCGGTGGCGGTAATGTGGCCGGCGACGGCGCTGACAATGGCGGTCGCAAAGGTGATGGCGGCCAAAGTGTATTCTTTAATCAGAACATCACGGGCGGCAATCCTGACTACATGTTGGACCCAACAACGACCTTTGGTGACTTCGCCTTCCCATGGGCAGACTTCTGGAAGACACCTTTCTACTACATGAGTCTGCCTGCAGCGGAACAACTTGGCGCTACAGCGCCAAACCCCGTCGCGTTGGCCTGGGCTAACGTAATGGGTTACACAGCTGCTGAAGGTGATACCGTTCCGAGACGTGTTCTTCGTCCCGGTGCCGGCAGCCGAGCCAACATCACCGCGCTTGGCACAACATTTACGCCACAGTCGGCTGATGGCACGCTCGGCGTTTGGAACGTACAGATGCAACGACTGCTGAGCACAGGTGAAGTGGACGATGTAGCGTTGGTTGCCGGCAATACCTACGATGTCGGCTTCGAAGTGCATCTTTGGGAATACACGACCCGGGATCACTATGTATCGTTTCCGCAAACAGTTAGCCTGGGCGTAGCTGGAGCGGATATCGTGGCCGTTGACATGGTCGCAACGACCAATGGGCCTGCAGTCGGCAGTTCAACGCTGCCCGACTGGAATGCAATTCCTGCAACGCGAATCTGGCTGTTCCAGCCCGGCATCAACAGCTATGACTTCCTGTCTGGCGCCAATGCTACGGCGGGGGTAGTCTACACAGATCCTGTGACAGGTCTTGCCGTTGACCAGACCCATGTCGGAGCCGCAGCAGTGGCGGGTGGCACGACTGCATGTACTGTCTGCCACACCGTATTAACCAGCGAAGGCGCTTCGATCGGTGGTGCAATGGAAGTTGTCGCGAAGCAACGTGGCGGTGTCTGGACGGATACGCCAGTCGACTAACGGATTCCGTTACGTCGACGATTTACGAAGTGACCCGGCGGCAAGAGATTGCCACTGGGACGTTCCAGGAAACCCCCGGCCAAGCCGGGGGTTTTTGCTTCATCATTCGAATTTCAGGATTCACTGGTTGCAGGTAATACCCCAGTGGATCGTCACTTTCTGCGACTATCCTTGAGTCCCAGCAGCCGTTCGATCAACGTCCTTTCGCCTTGCGGCAACACTTCAAGGCACTGGCTGTGGCCTTCGATTATTGCCCGGTGGGCCAATTCAGTTTCATGGCAGACATCCGTCGGGCTTTCAATGGCAACACGTAATACCGCCTGGACCTCGGTAGTCCCCGACTTTTGATGCTGGGCAACCCTACTGGCAAGTTCGTGGTTAGGTTGCAGCGGTTCGTCGACCTCGCCGAGTGGACCCAGGTTGTTCAGTTGCGTCAAAATATACTGACTTCGTTCCGCGTATGGCAGGTCCAAGAGCGTCTGGCATGGTACCGGTTCGCCCAGAATATAATCCTGCCGGCCCAGTTGATAGGGAAATTCCAATTTGTCCGCCAGCTTTTGTCGCGGCAACCCACCGACCAGTTTCACGGGAACGATGGGTAGTCCGTTGTTGGTGGCCAGATCGATCATGACCGAGCTGAGCCTGCCGACCTTGTCCCCGCCGTGGTGCGATCTGGTACCGTCCGGATGCACAAGTAGCGATGCCCTGTCGGAAAGTGATTCACGCGCATATTGCTCTAACGACTCAAGCATGGCAGCCTGATTCTCTCTGTCAAAAAAGAGCATGCCCAATCCGCTCTTGCCCGACAGGGAAGTATCGGTCAGACGATAGATATCACCAATCCAGGAGTCCAGATGCTCCTTTTTGGCGATGGCAGCGGCATTGGTTCTGGAAGTGGCCGAGATAAGCCCCAGGAATAAGAAGGACTCAACACCCGTCTGGTGGTTGGCCAGATAGATGACCGGTTGGCCCTGCATGCGGTCGAATGCCTGCGGGTCGGCAATGACGAGTCGTCTGACGTGATTGCCCACCAGGCCTGCGCACAGATCGTGTATGAACTTGTGCTGCCCTGACTTGGCTATCCAGAATGCTCGCACCGCCCGCCAGTCAAGTTCGTCGGGCGTCTCGGATGTGACGGTTACAGTGTCTGCCTGTTGCCCCATATCGAGTAACAGTCTGTTAAGGGGCAGATTTTCGCAGCGCCCCGTACTGTCATCAACGCTGCTGTAGTAGGGGTGAATTCTGGTATGTCTGGCGATCTGTTCGGCCACACATACACGTATCGTCAGGTCTGTGGGAGAACTGTTGTTCTCGCCGTTGTAGATACGAGCGACGGTTCCTTCGAGCCAATCAGTGGCCGAAACGGTTTCCCTATCCAAGCTGGCTGCGTTTTCAGACAGGTTACTCAGGGTGAGTGCGGGTATATATTGCCTGTCACGTAAGTAGCCTCTGCGATCAATGGGATCAGCAGTACCGAGGGGTCCCTTGGGTAACAGTATCTGGACCAGTTCGAAACTGGCAATGACATTGTGCTCGCGCTCATCCACGTGCATGAATACGACCCGGCTGCATGGAAACAGCCTGGACTCCAGCCCCAGAAAACGAGCTTCGACCTTCACCTGCCCGTCAGCAGGAATCTGTTCATACAGTTCGAAATTCTCCATGCGCACAGGATAGGCGGCCATGGCTGAACTAACTTCCGGACACCAGCAGGTGTAGTTGTCGTGAGGAATGAGGTGCAAGGCTGCATCCAGCAGAGCCGGATTGAGGAGACCGGCAGGCACTCCCGCCAGTTCCTGGTTACCAGCCTGGCCCCGTATCGATCTGGCGTTCAGTACTCCTGTAGCCCCGTTGCTGCCCAAGACGAAACTCTTGACTAGCTGAAACGACTTTCCATGAAACAAAATACCGGACGAATACCAATTCTCGACTTCTACCGGGTCCTTGAGGGGCTGCAGGCTGTGTGGTTCACTTGGCCCAAAACTGTCACTGAAAAGAAGCCGTGATCTTGCTGTGAGTACCGGATCCTTACGACCTGCAACTTGCATAAAGATCTCGGCAGAGGCCTCGCCGGCTGAGACCATCTCCACCTCTGTATAACCGCTTAGACTGTCCTGCGTAAACGACATCCACTGTTTGGCCTCAGCCTGGATGACTCCAGTCAACTTTCGACCAGGGAAGGACTCCGCTGCTGCACGTGCCATCATGTCCAATTCACAGGCCATCGGCAGGGCCGGTATCGTATAGGTGGGACAGTGGTCGAGGACCCAGGCATCATCCGCTGTTGACAGTGACCATTTGACTACTGACGACTGCTTTGTGGTGCGCACCGTTGCACCGGCCGCAACAGCTGCGTTCTCAACGAGGCGCATGCCGAGGCGTGGTGCATGGTAAATCTTGAGGCCGTCAACCCAGAGCCGGGCTTCGCCACACACGAAAGGACCCTTGTCATCCGTGCCTTCCTCAATGACTTCGAAATCCAGGACCACCTTGTCTCTATCCGGGGTAACCTGGCCCCGGTAATGCCATTCAATCTCCTCTTTCATGCGCAGCGGTTCGAAATGGGGACTTTGCATACCATGATGTTTATTGGTCTGCAGCATATAGGCTTGCATCAACTGCAACATGGCTTCTATGCCAAGTGATCCCGGTTGTACGGGGTCCTGGAAGAAATGCGCTTTGAAAAACCACTGCGTCGGATTGACATACTTGATGCCTCGAATGGCACCCCGACCATGCTGGCCACCATCGGGCCAGAACCCATCGATGACGTCGAGCATTAGCAGTTTGGATGCCGGCAGGCAGGCACTTGGGTCATCAAAGAACGGGCCCTTCTGATCGCGCAGGTCGACTGTGAATTGACTATGCCTGGTGGTTATGTCCTTCTCTTCCTCTTTGACGGCAAGACCCTTCTGACCTGCCATTGATTCAGGGGGGAAGAATCCAAAGCCGGTCTGCATGTCCGCTATCAGCTCCTCACCAACCCGGCACTGGACGGTAAACTGAACAAGGATGAGGTCGCCAACCTTGGAAAGGGACGTCAGTTCGGCGCGGGTGGTAATGCTACCGTCGGCTGGAGTGATTTCTCTGGTCTGTGTCGACGTACCATCCAGGTTGCGGAACAACAGATCAACTTTGGCAGCTTCTTGTGCCAACGTGTAGGATGCGAGCCAACCACAAGGCTGCAAGGCGATTTCCATAAGAACGCAACTGGGCATGGTCGGGTGCCCATTTTCCTCGAAGTACCAAGCGTCATTAGGTATGTCGTGTAGGGCTTCTACTATCGCCCCGGTCTGCATGGCACCCATTTCTCCCGATAGAGCGGAGATTCTGGTCATAAAGTGGTAGGGTGGCCCGGGCAACCGGGGCGAGCGACCAACACCATCCCGCCATGAAAAACCAGGGCCAAACGCGGATGACGGCTGACCCCAGGCGCAGTTCAACAGGGACATAGCATCCAGTGGAAAACCGTCGATCGCTGCCAGCGGTCGACTGTCGTCTTCGCGGCTCATCAGGTCCCACCACTGCGGCATCTCCTTGGCGGGCCAGTCCGGCACCAACTGAAGACCCAGGCGTTCACACAGAAACGCCTTGCGCCCATCGACCGTGCATAGAACGTGGGCGAAAATCATGGGCATGTCAGCTTCGATGATTTCATCCACGAAGAGCTCGTAGACCATTTCCCGGCTGGTCGGCAGTACCTGTCCCCGGCACACAAACTTATAGTTCGTGTCCCGCACCGGCTGAAATCGCCAACCGTCACGACGCAGGGTTCGACCGGTAGCAGTCAGATAAAAGCCCATGACCTGCAAGCAGGCTTCAGCCATCAAGGTACCCGGCATACAGGGGTCATTCTTGAAGTGTCCGGTGAAATACCAGTCATCCTCACTGATTGGGCTAATCGCCTTTAGGTAACCGCGACCGGCAGGTCCCCCTTGCTGATCCAGCTCCGCAATTGCACCGATGAAATTGAAGTCACCCATGGGAGTTCGCGGACTTCGGGTGTGGGTGCCTGCCCACTCGAATTCCACACCAAAGCAGGTGACCAGATCACCCTCGGTATAGGCAACCACGTCATCGTGACTGAACGATCGTTTGCTGCATCGTGCCGGCGGAGCCGGCATCTCGACGGCGCTGGTGTACACTGCTTCGTGCGCCGACCAGAGCACGCCATCCGAGTTCTCCAATTCATCAGCACTGAAGAAACCGGCTTGCCCGTTGCGCACCGAGATTCGTTTCCGGCCGTTAATGAGACAATCGTAATGGAAGAAGAAGAGACGCACATCTCCCAGTCTGGCATGTCCGTCGACTTTGATTTCATACTGTAACGTGTCACCCGATTCGGGCAAGTCGCCGTGGAAGACCAATTCGCAACCTAACAGACGGTAAGCTCGTTCACCCCGGTTTTCAAAGTCAATTCCGAGCCACGATATCAACAACAGATCAGCTTGGCCGGCCTCGATGAAAATCCCGCCTGGCATACGGCGATTGTGCAGATACCAACTGTCTTCAAGCACATCGGTTTCTGTCCATATGGTACCGGTTCCCATACTGCCGGCTTCACCCTCGATGCCCAATACCCGATCACAGAGCAGCAGCGGTGGCTCAGGCATACGTACCTGGACTTCGTACTGATCCTGTTGTTCGAACAAGGGCCCGAAAACGGTCGATATTTTGCCCCCCGCCAAGACCTCCAGCTCCTCGCGGTTGAACTTGGGACCCGGTCTGGCGTGACCCGGTCTGGCGGGACCCGGTCTGCCCAGATCCACTGGCGGTCTTGAGACCTGTTGGTCGGCGTGCTGCAATGCTCCGTCGTCGGCCATTTGCCCTTGCTGCGTAGGCTCCCCATGGGGAGGCGCGTTGATTGTTCCTTGCCGGGCAAGCACTCGCGTTGCCGCCCCGCTCCCGGTGACGGAAACTGGTTTGCCATCGAGACCGCCAAACAGGGCCTCTTGTACACGCAGCATACTGGCTGAGTAGGCGGCATGGGTTGCAGATTGTTTAGCCAGGTAGTCTTCGTGTGCCTCTTTGAGATTCCTGTGCGTGGACACCAGAAGGCCGGATATCAGATCCGAGCTTGACGGGGGTGCGTGATCGTTGCCTTGAATCGGTTCTGATGCGTCCCGGGGCAGCGGTGGCTGTTCTACAGCCGCCACGCGTTCGACGACCGCCGCGGGGTATTGCTGTAGAGAAGCCCTGGCCAACGCAGGAGCCGCTTGCATCAGGCGTCCGTGCGCTGGCCCGACATGCCGTCGCGAAGGGGAATACAAAGCCGCCGCGGCCTCGGAGGTCGGAGCCTCGGCGGCCGCAACCTCGGTAGCCGGTGCCTCGGTGTCCGGAGCCGCGGTATGCAGGACGGGCAGAGGTATTGCGCTCACTTGCGGCGGTCGCAATGCAAAGCTGATTTTTCCTGCGTTGTCGTGCCTATCCTCGGCCTTTCGCAACGGGGCAGTTCCTGGCTGCCGTAGATTGTGAAGATTGACGTCGACACCGGCACACCAGAGCTCAGCCGCGGCGCGATGGACTTGGATATTGCTGTCAACGCCCTGTTGATCCAATGCTACGGCCACATGGGTTTTGTCACCCAGAATCTCTTTTATGGAGTTGCTCAAACTGTTGCGCGGTCCGTGTTCAACGAAGATGCGCGCACCGTCCTGCCAGGCAAGATTAACGATCTTCGGAAAATCAATCGTCTGTAAAGCCTGGCCCGTCAATGCATCCGCGGCCGCTTCCCGGGTCACGTCGAATACACCATCCAGATAATTGGAATAGAATCGAATACCTGCCGGCGCCACCGTTGGCCGGTTATGTAGATCACGCCAGACGGCTTCAAATGGCTGTACCGCGGCACAGTGGATCGCCATATCGTGTCCCAGAGGCAAGAACTTGAACGGCTGTTGGCCAGTGGTGGTCAGGGTGGGGAGCTTGTCCAGCAAAGTTCGACAGGCGCTGCTGTCTCCTCCGATGACGCAGTCATTAGCGCTATTGATGATCGTGAGGTAGACCCGGTCTGGCGCGACCCGGTCTGGCGTGACCCGGTCTTTGTCCAGTGAGGCCATCAGCTCTTGAAGCAGACTCACAGGCCCCAAAATGCGCCAGTTATCCCAGCTGACTTCGTCCGTGTCCGCCAGTCCCCAGTGTTGCTTTACGGAGTCAAATCGACATGCCAGGGCATCCGTGTAGAGACCACTCGAAGCTATCTTATCGAACAGATCATCTATGTCCTGCCAGGCACCCAGCGCAAATAACGCATTGGTTTCTCCCGAAGAAAGACCCAGGCAAGCATCGGGCTCCAGCCCCAGAACATGCATGCTGAATTCAGCATGAATCTGGCACAGGAAAGATGAGCCGGCTAACTGGTAGAACGGCAGCGAGGCCCGGCTGTCTTCCGCGTTATAAGCCCAGCCTGCCGCAGCATGAGAATTCTTCATGCGAGAGACGATCCTGGATGTGAGTTCCGGTCGCGCCAGGAGCAATTCCCGACCCATGCCCGGGTAGGCCGAGGCCGCTCCCGTAAATGCAAAAGCCAAAGTCGGATGATCAGCACCGTCTGAAAAAGCAACTGCTCTGTGACGATAGAAGACGCCACCCAGATTCCAGCCGTCGTGTAATCTGTCTTCCTGGAGGTTCCTCAGCGCCTTCAACCTGGCAGTTTCAATATCGTTGCTCTCGCCTACGATCGCCAGGCGCTGCCAGCCCTTCGGTACGTCAGCGCCATCCATCTGACGGTCGTGTTTGACCGCTTCGACCAGAGCGTCGTGATCAAGTGCAGCAAACAGTTCGATCTCCACGGCAGGTGCCAAACCAGTCGCTGGACTGTCTGCCTCCGGGCGCCATTGTCGTACCAGGAAGGCACTGCGTTCCCCGCAGAACGATCTGTTCTCGACGCGCATCTCTCGCTTGCCATCTTGAGTCAGCAGAGGTCGCACGGATCCCAGGTCATCGTCACCGGGGATCGCTATGCCCCGCTGCAAAAACTGGATGCCAGCCACCAGGTTGAGCAAGCCGGATGCAGCGTGCGCGTGCCCCACACGTTTTTTGACGGGGTTGTTGTACTGCGGATATCGGAGAGTATAAGGGCTGTCATGATCACTGCCACTGCGTTCCACCAGCGCGATTATCCCATCACCGTCCCGCTCGGCCGATGCTAAACCCTTTACGGCCAACATGACTGCCGCATCGGCGGCTTCAGTTTGTTCCCCAACCACCTCTTGCAGCGCTTGCCGGTGCACAGTCTCGCGAGACAGATCCACTGCACCGACCAGGGCAGTCTCTATTTCGCCTCTGGAAATCGCATTGATGGCCAGATCCAGGGCAGCATCACCCGACAATTCCTCCCTGGAAACGGTGAAGCCGGGTCCCCGAAGATCGTATTGATTGCTGAGCCGGTTGGCAGGGATGTTGGGCATTTTGCCGATCACCGCAGCAGCACTCAGAGGCTCAATCAGAGCGGCTTTGGCTCTGTCCACCCAGGCCTCATCCGCGCCCTCTAGATTGCCAGTCTCCAAGGCTGCCCGTACCATTTCGGCCAACCGCCACCTCAGACTGTACCTGCAGGTTTCCGGATCTGTTCCCATACCCACGTACACGCCTGTGACAGAAGGATCCAGCGGATTCTCTTCCAGTTGGGCCAGTACCTTCCCGGCCACTTCCAACACCATCAGCTGTTGGCCCAGCGACTGTTTCAAATCGTTGGGAGGGAATTTCATATCGGAGGTGTAAAAACTGACTTCTGGTTTACGCTCGTCTGTACCGTGATCAGCAGTAGAGGCGACGACCTCCAGATACTCTTCGAGATTGCTGCTCTTGTGTGTGTTTACCGCCATGGCTATGACTGCAATTGCATCGGGCTGCGACGTTGCAGACTGGTTAGCAGTCTGCACAACCTCTGTGTGTGCCCCTTTTGCATACCCTTGCTGCACATCTCCCGACCATTTCTCCAGTACAAGATGGGCATTGTTGCCGCCAAAGCCAAAACTGCTGACGCCGGCTATCAGTCTGCCGTTTCTCCCTTGCCATGACTTGGGCTCCGCCAACACGCTGAATGGTGAATTGCTGATGCCATCCAGCAATGGATGTGCATTTGGGGTAGCCGGCAGTTCTTCGTCTTCAAAAGCAGACAGGACTTTTAACACACCCGCCACACCAGAGGTAGTAATCAGATGGCCCAGGTTGGCTTTGAGAGAACTCAGGACCAGGTCATTCTCGCCATAAACCTGTTTCAGGGTATCGATCTCGGTGGCGTCACCCACTGGGGTTCCGGTTGCATGACATTCAACGAGTGACACATCTTCCGGTCCCAGCCGCCCATCTATCGACGCATAGGCCTGTAGCAGTGATTGCACCTGACCATCCGCAGATGGCGACAGAAAGCCCCCGGATCTGCCATCGTTCGACAGACCAACGCCCCTAATCACTCCCAGGATATTATCGCCATCGTCCATGGCATCACTAAAACGTTTCAGCAATACAAATGCGGCACCTTCTGATGGCACCAAGCCGTCGGCTTCCCTGTTAAACGGCCGGCTCTGACCACTTCGGCTCATGGCGCTCAGAGCGCAAAACCCCATGTGGATGAATAACGGATCGGCTGCGTTGACTGCGCCAGCCAACATGGCGTCAGCGGTGCCGCTTTGCAGCCTGTCGCAAGCCAGCTTAACGGCATAAAGGCCCGATGCGCAGGCTGCATCCAGGGCCAGGGAGCCGCCCTGAAAACCCAACTCCCGCGCGATCAACATGGCGGGTAAGCCTGAAGAAAACCGGTTGCGGGCTTCGATGGGCCCAGCCGGTTGGGCTGAGCCTTGCTGACCGAGCAACTGTCTGATGTAGATGCTTTCGGCGTATTGATTGAACCCGACCGTTGGATAGGACAGATTTCCCATGATCAGGCCGGCTTTACGCGGCTGTTTGACAGCACCAGTGTCCAGAGCCTGAGCAGCAGCCCCAAACGTCCATCTGAACACTGAATCAAGGCGACTGATCTGCCCCGGCTCACTTGGCCGCGGATCGAAATCTTTAACGTATCCGCCAGCAGTGTTCCAGATGTGATCGGCAACAAACGGTCCAGCCACGCTGAGGATTTTGTCTTCTTCGACGCGCCAGCTACCCGGTTCCGGCGAGCCGATACATACGCGTTTGTTCTTGATCAGGTCCCGCAATTGATCAGGATTTGCAGCCCCGGGTAGGACGCATCCCCTGCCAACGATGGCAACGGGTACAAATTTGCAGTTAGTCACGTCATTCCGTAATCAGGCAAATCCAGGGCAGGTCTGCGTGGTGCCCTACCCCGGCGGTACGACAGGCAGAACATGTAACATGAGACCAGTCACTACAGCCACAACAGCATTATTCTGATCTACAAACTTCAGTCCCCATTCCGTCGCCAGATTGGTAGCTGATTCGAACTTCAGCGTGCACTGAATGGGGCCATCGCAAGACTTGTTCTGGAACAGCTCCATGCTGGAGAACCCGGTTGGCAAGCATTCACCACCGGATCGATACCTTTCCCACAGGAGGCCGAGCTGCACACCCCCGTCCATAATGGGGACATCGCTGTGAGTCTGGTTGGCGACTTGGCTGAGGCCATTGGGATCGCTTGCCTGTAATGTGCCGGCACAAGCGTGCTCGGATATCCCGGTAAGTTCACTGATAACCCGGAATTCAGGTCCGTGAAACAGCCGTTCCCCGTACAGGTCTTCCGCCTTCCACTCCCAGGCAGGCAAAGTGTCTACATCAATGTCACTATTATCCAGTCTATCGGCAAATTGCTGACCCAACCTGACTGTCATTTGATAGTGCTTGATGTTATCAGCACCCTCGATGACGAAATCGATTTCATTTTCGGCAGCAGAATTCTTGAATAGGATCCGCAGCCAATCACCGCAATCCTCAAAATTCTCCAACAGAATACCCTTAAGTACTTTAAGGTTGCGGGTTCCCAACGCTATTTTGGCTTCCAGGTCCGAGGCCAGAGAAGCCGCTACCCGCATACACCACTCGTTAGCCATCATCATTGGCACGACCGCTTTGTCCCTGATGGTGTGACTCTTGATATAGGCATGGGTCGACTTGTGCACCCACAGATCCACATAACCGGTTTCACTGACCTGGTTGGATGAGCCGGCAATCAATTTGCTGCCGTATAATATCTCCACGTCAGCCGAGGAACCTGTCATCTCCGAGGCGAAAAACCTGGCACCATCGGCAATTGGTATGAGTGTCACTCCCATCGACTCGAAATGGGCCTTTAGGGCTGGATTTACCATGCCGCCGTCCCATGGGCCCCAGCCGATTGACTTCACCAGACATGTGCCGGCGCGCCTTACTCGTTCCTGTTGGCAAACTCTATTGAGAATTTCATTGGCCATGGCGTAGTCAACCTGCCCGGGGTTACCAGTTCTGGCAGCAACTGACGAGAAGCAGACCAGATGAGATAACTGGTCATCTCTGGTAGCAGCTAACAGATTCTGAAAGCCCTGTACCTTGGTGTTGAATACCCGCATAAACTGATCGTCAGTTTTTTCGTGAATGGGTTTGTCGGCCAAAACTCCTGCAGCGTGGATGACCCCTCGGATTGGTCCAAGGCTGGCTCGGACTTCATCCATGGCCCGGTCAACGGCCTGCTTATCGCTTACATCCACGACCATGTAGTTGACGATTGCACCCGCTGATTCCAGTTTGGCAATGTTGTCCCGGGCTTCTCGCGCCGCCATGATGCGACCAACTTCACCGTTCAATTCCAGTGGTGATACTTTTCTGCCATTGCTCTGATGGCTGGCCAAGAGAGCCTTCTTCATTTCCCCATCACTGCTGCAATCCCTGACACAGTCGGGGTCTTCCAGTAGTTCGGTTCGTGCCAGGATGGCAAATTTCAACCTGGTTTGTGCGGTCAGCTCCTGTAGACAGGCAGCCGTAACCCCGCGTGCGCCGCCGCTCACCACCACAACATCACCATCGCATAGCGGTGGGTAGTTGGTTTCTGCCACGGGGGCAGCCGCGACCGCCTGCAATGTAACGCGTGCATCATCTACCATGCCCACTTCCGTCTCCGGGCCACCGGCCATCAACTCGACAAAAATAGACTCTGCAATCGATTCCTTAGTCCTGCCGTTGGTGGCTATGTCAATCGCTTTCAGGTTCGTTGACGGCCATTCCCGGGCAGCGGTCTTAGCCAGTGCTGCTATGCCGGTACTCCAGACAGCGTCGTCGGAGTTCGAACCGGAAACAGCAAAATCACCCCCTGTGCTTTGTACGGTAACCAGCAGGGAACCCTTGCTGCTCATGTTGGCAGCGCACCTGCGTGCTTGATCAAACACCCGTTTATTCAGGCTTGTGTAGCCATCCAAACCGGCAACGTCGTCGAGACCGCAGAGGATTATGGCGGCGTCACAGTCAGCTGGCGCCTCGTCTACCAGTTCAGTGTTGAGATGGGCTTCGTTGAACCTTGCGGCCAGGATTTCCGCCACACCGCGGTTGTCGCGAATGATGTGTATAGCGGATACATCCCGGATGCCCTGCATGGCGATGCCTGGGGAGGGTGCCAGCACTGCCTGAACCACCGTGCGCTCAAGATTCGTTTCGAGTTCCTGCGCAGATGCGTTCGCAGTGTTGTCAGCTTGCAGTTCTGACGGTTGCCGCGAATCCGCAGCCGAATTCTCACCCGTGGCAAACAGCAGCACTTCACCGAGTGTATCGAGGGTTGCCAGGTCCGCCGTGTCGACATCGGCCAGATGGGGCAACTGATCCTGCAAGGAAGACAAAATCTCTACCCGTTTGATGGAGTCAATGCCGAGACCAGCTTCCAGCTCCATGTCCAATTCGAGCATTTCGACCGGATAGCCCGTCTTTTCTGAAACGACTGCCAGCAGCAGAGCTTCAAAGTCCACTCCGCCGTCTTTAGGGCTGGTAGGAATCTCAGTATCTGGGGCGGCCATCGACCCGGCAGAGGGCGCTGAAGCACTGGCGAATTCCAGCACTTCGCCGAGGGTGTTGAGGGCGGCCAACTCAGCGGTGTCAACATCGGCCAGATGGGGCAGCTGATCCTGTAGTGATGAAAGAATTTCTACTCGCTTGATGGAGTCGATACCCAAACCGGCTTCCAGCTCCATCTCCAGTTCCAGCATTTCCACCGGATAGCCGGTCTTTTCTGAAACGACTGTCATCAGCAGAGTTTCAAAGTCCACTCCTCCACCTGTCGCGGTGGGCTCAGTACCTGGTGCGGCAGTGGTCGACCCGGCAGCGGGCGCTGCAGCACTGGCAAATTCCAGCACTTCGCCGAGGGTGTTGAGCGTAGCCAGCTCAGCCGTGTCCACATCGGCCAGATGCGGTAACTGATCCTGTAATGACGATAGAATCTCCACCCGTTTGATGGAGTCGATACCCAACCCGGCTTCCAGCTCCATCTCCAGTTCCAGCATTTCCACCGGATAGCCGGTCTTTTCTGAAACAACTGCCATCAGCAGAGCTTCAAAGTCCCGGTTGGCAGGCTCTGCGCCAGTGCCGGAAGCTACAGGTACTGTCTCAGGTACTGGGGTGCCTGTCAGAGGCGGTGCCTGCCTCGTTGGCGTGTCTAACGGAATAGGTACTGCCGGTGTCAAAGAGCCCTTGGCGCGCTCGAAGGCTTCGGTAATCGAGTCCAATGCAGCATAAGCTGCTCCTCGCGCACCTGTAGGAGCAGGTGCGGTTTCCGGCTGCGTCGGTTTGCTTGACGACGTGCCGGGCTGGTTCGAAGCGCCAACCAGTTCTCCAAGGTGTCCCAGTTGACCCAACTGCTTGAACGCCGTCTCCGATGCTTGCAGAAAGGCGCTGTGACTGTCACTCAATGTCTTTTGAAAGGCCTTCTGAGCATCCAGGGTGAGCTGCTGTAGCGTCTGAAACGCCGAGGTCCAGTTTACATCTATTCCCGTTATCGGATTCGCCGAATGGTGCAGACCCGGTTGTGATTGGAGATTCTGTATCGACTCTTCATGGGCCAGCTGGCCAGTCGGTGTTTCGTGACCCGGTCGTTCGTGACCCGGTCTCTCGTGACCCGGTCTTTCGTGACCCGGACGTTCTACATACTGTATAACCGGTTCGGGCCGTGCCGGCAGCTCAGCGTTTGCTGCCGGTATGCCAGCCGCACCGTTGGCCGGTGGGTACGGCTTGCCAAGATTGGTACCATTGATGGCGACCGTTACTGGCGAGCGCTTCTTTTGCACATCGTAAACCACGGGGCTGACAAACTCGCTCCACAGGGCCTCAAAATTCATCGCCAGCCCCTGCGCGGCCAGAACGCCGAGGGCATTCCAGAAACTGGCACGGCCATCCTGTTTGCGGCTGTCCAGAGCAACGCTGGTAAACTCCCTATCACCCAGACAATCCCTGATCATTCCAGACAGGGTGGCGTTCGGACCAACTTCAAGGAATAGCCTTATACCCTCGCCGTACATGGCCTCAATCTGTTCCTGGAACTTGACCGGGTTAGCCAACTGCCAAGCCAGCGTACGCCTGATTGCGTCGGGTTCGTTCGGATACGTTGTCGCCGTCGTGTTCGCATAAACAGGAATGGAGGGTGCGGCAAAGGCTATTCCCGATAGATAGTCGTTGAAGGGCACTGCGCTTGGGCTGACCAGATCGGAATGGAAGGCTGTGGCAACGGGCAGTCGCCTGAATTTTATGCCGGCCTCGTCCAAATGCTTCTCCGCGGTTTCTATGTCCGCCGTCTTGCCCGCCATGACGACCTGTTTGGGGCTGTTGATGTTGGCGATACAGACTCCTGTCTTCCAAGTCTCCAATTTTCCGTTCAGTTCCTCGAAATTCGTCATTACGGCGGTCATGGATCCGGGAGTAGACGACGCCTTGGTCATCAGTTCACCCCGTTGCCTCGAGATCGAAATCAGGTCCTGCAGGGATGTAATCGCGCCCGCACTATACAGTGCACTTATCTCGCCATAGCTGTGACCGGCGACGGCATCGGCACGAATACCCAACTTATCCAGCAGACTGAGCATGGAAGCGCTTACTGCCCCGATAGCCGGTTGTGCCCAATGTGTCTTGGTCAATACTTCCAGCTGTGTCTGGCGCTCTTCATCACTGAATGCAGGTATCGGATAGACGACCTGGTGCAGATCCAGTTCCTCGTCCAACTGCATAGCGGCCGAGTTGTCCCAAACTTGTCTGGCATCATTAAATTCGGTAGCAAGATCAGCGCCCATATTTACATACTGACTGCCCTGCCCTGGAAACACGAACGCCGTCTTGGGAACTTCAGTTCCCGTGCCATAGTGCATCTTGTTGGGGAATGAAAAATCCTTATCAGGATCTTTACTAATCTGCTGCAGTGCCTGTTTTGCCACTGCGATGGCGCCCTCATCACTTTCGCCCACAATTGCCAGGCGCCGAGACTGCCCGGCCGCAAACAGTTCCTGGCTGGTCCTGGCAAATCCGGCCAGGGCATCTGCAGTTCCTTCACCGCGCACAGTTTGTACCTGCTCCAAATCGGAGATGAAAGCGGCTACTCGCTGTTCCAATTCGGCGACCGTTGAGGCGGCAAGCAGCACTAACTCTGCTGGTGAATTGTGGAACCGGTGCTCCGCAGGTGTGTCGGATATGTACTCTTCCACAGTCATGTGGAAATTACTGCCGCCAAAACCAAACGAACTAACGGAAGCTTTACGCGTCTGTGCAGCGGCTTTAATCCAGGGCCTGGATTCGGTGTTCAGGTAGAACGGGCTGTCTTCCAACTCAAGTGCCGGATTGGGTTTATCCACCTTTATAGTGGGTGGCAGCACCTTGTGGTGCAGGGCCATGACCATCTTGAACAGCGACGCCGAACCGGCAGCTGCTTTGGTATGCCCGATCTGAGATTTGACGGATCCGAGAGCACAGTATTGCTTATCCGTTCTGGTGCTTCCTGAGAATGCCTTTCTTAACCCGCTGAACTCAGCCAGATCACCTGCCTTGGTGGCGGTGCCATGGGCCTCGACTATGTCAACATCTTCAGGGCCATATCCGGCGCGTTCATAAGCACGTCGTATTGCCAGTTCCTGACCTTCCGCACGGGGCGCGTAAATGCTCTTGGCCCTGCCGTCCGATGAGGAACCGAGACCCCTGATGACACCATACATCCTGTCCCCATCCCGTTCAGCATCTGCCAGGCGACGCAGAGCAACCATGCCCAGACCTTCGCCCAGCATGGTACCGTCCGCCTCAGCCGAGAAGGGTCTGCAGTCTCCGGTCGGCGACAGGGCCGGCGTCTTACTGAAGCACATGTACATGAATATGTCATTGAGGGCATCTGCGCCCCCGGTTATGACGAGATCAGAATGGCCGGCCTGCAGTTCCTGCATTGCCATGGCCACGGCACCGAGACTGCTGGCACAGGCTGCATCGATAACACAGTTGGTGCCCCCCAGATCGAGGCGGTTGGCGATTCTTCCGGCAACCACATTGCCCAGTAAACCTGGAAATGTGCTCTCATCCCAGGCCGGGTAGGTCGCTTCGATCAGGTCACAGGCCTTTTGCACCTGTGACTCGGGAATACCGGCCTCGCGCAAGCCTTTGATCCAATTGGGCCGCTGTATCTTAGCTGCCATCTGTCCCACCAGTTCGGTGGCGGATGCGATGCCCAATATTACGCTGATGTCTTTCTTATCGACCTTGCCAAACTGTACGCTATAGGCGTCCTCCAGAACCTTGTTGGCCATAATGATGGCCAGCAGTTGCGCTGAGTCTGTGCTGGACAGCTGATTGGGCGGCATACCATGTTCCATGGGATCGAAATCGATCTTGGGAAGGAACGCTCCTCGTGTAGCATAGGTTTTACCCGTCTTGGACTTATCTTCATCGAAATAATCTTCAATCAACCAGTGATCGGCCGGGACATCGGTCATGAAGTCTCTGCCGTCCAGAATATTGGTCCAGAAGGGGGCGCTGTCAGCGGAACCCGGGAACAGAGCGCTGGCACCTACAACGGCAATGCCGCCGTTCGTCGCGTTGATTTTGTCTGTCATCAAGATTTCCCTCGACCTATAGTCTGAGCTGTCGCGTTGATTTTGTCTGTCATCAAGATTTCCCTCGACCTATAGTCTGAGTTCTTGCGGTTGAATATTCATGGCGTCGCCCTTCAGTGCCAAACCAAAGCTGCGTAGTTGATTGGCACGTGTGACGATGGTCGCACCTTCGAGCAGATTCAGTGCTATCTGCTGTATCGTTCTATTTTGCGGATCCTCCAGGAAACTACCCTTGACCCAACTGTTGAAAGCACCCATGGCCGGTCCGCACCAGATTTGGTAGTCCGCCTGACGATCCAGCTGGCCACTAATGGGCCATCTGCTGGAATTGCCCACGTACCAGCGAAATATGAGTGCCATCTTGTGTTTCGGGTTCCTGTTTGCCTTTTCCAGTTGCTCCGGGTCATTTGCACCAAAAAACTCCTGGGTACTCTCCCATATCTCATCCAAGGAGCATCTGAAAATCTGTTTTTCGATCTTACTGCGTGTTTCAGGGGGGATGTCATCAATGCAATTATAACGGCTATAGAGCTCGTAAAGCTGATTGCCGCGGGCCGCCATCAGCGTCCCTCTCTTGAGCACCTGCACTTTAACGCCCAGTTCGAACATATCAGCAGATGCCGTCATGGCGACATCCGCCAAGCCAGCCTGCGCCAGCAACAACCGGCTGTCTTCGGAGATACCCGATTCTACTGCGGCCTGATGAACGGTTCCCAATAGTACGAATGAGGCGCCAAGCGCAAAAGCCGCTGCCACACTGACTGGGGTGCCAAGACTGCCCGCGGCACCCAGTCTGATCGGCGCATGGTAACCATGCATCTGAGCCAACCTGTCCCTGAGCAGCATTATAGCTGGAAAAAGGGCGTTCAACGGGCGATTGTCCGTGTGGCCACCGGAATCCGACTCGACGATAACGTCCTCGGAAAGCGGGATCCTGGCCGCCAGAAGTGCTTCCTGTTCGGTGATGGCTTGCTCTGCCACTAACTGCTTAAGCAGGTTGTCAGGAGCCGGCGAAAGAAAGTGACTGGCCACTTCTTCGCGAGATATTTTGGCGAATAGGTAGTTGCGCCTGCTGACCACACCGGTCTCGTTAGTCGTCAGACCAGTGACAGCATATCTCACAACCGCCTTGGTGAGTCTCATGTAGGCGGATGCCGAAACACGCCTTACGTTGCGCCGCAGGTACAAGTCGACGATGGCATCTTCCATATCCGGTTCATTGGGTGTGTGGATCAGATTGCTGCCCCATGACAAGCCTTTGGGATCCAATTCAGCGCTCAACTCATCAATAGCAGTTTCCACTTCTTCCAGACTCAAACCTGCAGCACCAAAGAAACCGAGCGCACCCATATGCGCTAACTTCACAACTAAGGCGGTGGAGCCGATACCACGTGCCATTGCACCACCAACATAATTGAAGCGTAATGAATGAGTTTCCTGAAATGCCCTGTCGCCCAACCATTCAGGATATACAGCAGGCAGCGTGGCCACCAGTGGCAGACAGATTGCACTGTTGACCTTTTTTCCCAGGCAAAGCTGCCCCTTGACTGCCAACCCGAAACTGCGTTTGGCTTCATCAAATACGACGTGAACTGGTGACCGCAGGGTCGTGGTGAGTAATTTAGCGTCCAAATCGCCAATCCTCACGTCTGATTCATCACCCTCCCAGAAAGCCACAGACTGGACTTCACCAAGCGCGGCATCACTGCTGGCTGAGCTACTAATTCTATCCATTTTGATGTGTGAGTGGATCACTCCCGGGTGATTGCAGGCAAGCTTTGGAAGAAAAAGCTGGGGTAGTATCCTTCCCGCTTCTTCAACCGAGTGAGGTAAAAGGAGCGGACACGGGCTACGCCAGCTTACTGAAGTGGAACGATACCAGATCCGAGCGTTGTTGGCAGCAGATAATTCACCGGCTGGAATCGTCAAATTGACTCCACCCATGCCTAACCGGTGCTAGAAGCGGGATCTGCCGTGGGATCCTGCCGTCACGCGTATTTGAAAATCAGCCACTCCTTCTCGGGCTCCTGTTTTGTACCAGCTCTAAGAAAGTCCATCAGTACCACTTTCCACGTCTCTCTCCGGGCAGGTCAACGCCCGGTCAGCCCAAGCAGATTTATGTGTCGTCGCCCGGCGATACTGCTGGAATCTCTGCCATCACGACCCTATCATTCTGCGTCATTGGATTTTTCATTATCTGAGGTGACCATGACAACGACTGAACTACTCGAACGCCGTGAACGCCTGCTCGGCATCGGAGCTCCGCTCTTTTACGATCAGCCGCTTCACATCGTAAAGGGCGAAGGCGTCTGGCTTTCCGACGCGGATGGCAAGCGCTACCTCGATATGTACAACAATGTGCCCTGCGTGGGGCACGGTCATCCACACGTGGTCGAGGCAATGCAGCAACAGGCTGCCAGCTTGAACGTGCATAGCCGTTATCTGCATGAGGGCATTCTGGACTATGCGGGGCGGTTGACCCAATTGCACGCCGATTCACTGTCCAGTGCCGTATTTACCTGCACGGGCACCGAAGCGAACGAAGTAGCCATGGCCATGGCACGTGCGGCAACCGGGGGCCGGGGAATTATCTGCAGCGACTCGGCGTACCACGGCAACAGCGCTGAAGTCAGTAAGCTAAACCACGTGGGGTACCTTGAGCGGATGGGACGTTCAGCGGACCCTGATATTCGAGCCATCCCGTTCCCGCAACGCTATCGACCGCTGGCAGACAACCTGCCGGAAGCGGAACTTACCGATCTCTATCTGCAGGAACTGCAACGGGTAATCGATGCTATCAGCAACGACGGGATCAAACTGGCAGCCATGCTGGTCTGCCCCATTCTGGCCAACGAAGGATTGCCGGATATACCTGCAGGCTTCATGGTTCGAGCCGCGGAAATGGTCCGTGCCGCAGGTGGGCTCTTCATTACGGACGAAGTGCAGGCCGGATTTGGACGCACAGGCCGCTGGTGGGGATACCAGACGATGGACGTCCAGCCGGATATCGTCTCCTTGGGCAAACCGATGGGCAATGGTCTACCGTTCGCCGGCGTCATCGCAAGCACTGAATTGGTCGATGCTTTCCGAAAATCGTCCCGTTATTTCAACACCTTCGCCTCCAGCCCATTGCAGGCTGCCGTCGGCAGTGCGGTCCTCGACGTGATCGAGCAGGAAGATCTGCTGGCGAACGTCGCTCGCGTGGGCGCCTATCTGCGCAGCGAGCTGTGCAAACTGCAGGAAGGCTGTGAACCCATGGCGGATGTTCGAGGCCATGGTCTCTTCATCGGGCTGGAGTGGGTCGCAGATAGAGAGTCAAGGACGCCCGACCGCGAGCAGGCCAAGGTCATCGCCAATAGAATGAAGGAAAAAGGCTTTCTGCTCAGCAATGCAGGCGTGCTCGGCAACGTCCTGAAGATTCGACCACCACTGGTATTCAAGCAGGAACATGCGGATTTGTTCCTGACGGCTTTCGCCGAGACCATAGGAGAGAATCCTGCTCATGGGTAATCGGCAACATGCCGAGCTGCAGACAATCGCGGCACAGGCATTGCTGCACTGGGATCTGGAAGGCGCCGAACTGCAACTCGTCGATATAAGTGAGAACACTGTATTTAAGGTTGCTGGGAAGAACGACAAATCTTACGTGTTGCGTATCCACCGGCCCGGCTATCACACGCTGACTGAGTTGAACGCGGAGTTGCAGTGGACGGCTGCACTGAACCGGGCTGGAATCAGCGCGCCTACTTCAATCCCGACCCGAGACGGGCAGGGATATGCCGAGGTTGCCGTGCCGGGCGCAGTTCAGGTGAGGCATGTCGGCATGGTCGAATGGGTCGAAGGGGACCTGCTAAATAGTGTCCTGGATCGGCAGAGAAATCAATCCGCCCGGATCCCATGGTTCGAGCGCCTGGGTCGGGTAACGGCTCAGATTCACAATCAGGCGGCAGGGTGGCCGCTGCCCGCCACCTTCACCCGGCACTCACTGGATGCCGATGGCTTTATGGGGGATCGTCCTTTCTGGGGTCGCTTCTGGGAAATTCCCCAATTGAAATCGGCCGAGCGCAAGCTGGTGGGACACGTGCGAGAGATCATCTACCAGGCGCTCAAGGAGTATGGCAAGCCAAAGGAGACCTACAGCCTGATCCATGCTGATCTGCATGCCCACAATGTGGTGGTGAACGGTGATCGGCTGCATGTCATCGATTTCGATGATGCAGGCTTTGGATGGCATCAATACGAGTTGGCGGTGGCGTTGTTCGGCTTTCAAGGACAGGACAACTATACTGCCATCTACGACGCTCTCATCAAGGGCTATCGCTCAGAACGACGACTCGATGACCGCTCTCTGGAACTGTTGCCGATGTTTCTGCTGATACGCGGGCTGGCTCTTCTCGGCTGGTATCAACAGCGTCCGGAACGCGACCGGGCTACAGAAATCGCCAGGATGATCTCCTACGTCTGCAGACGAGCAGAAGAGCTACAGTTGGGGAAACTCAGCAATTATGTTAGTTGATTAGCTGGCGTGCAGCTTGTGAGCTGTTAGCGAGTCGTTTCGCAAGCTGTCCGCGAGCTGTCTGCGAGATATGCCAGCCGTTAGGTTTTGTGGACTTCAGGAATCACTGGCAGGATCGGAGATCGCCATCTCTTCTATCAGCTTACCGTTTTCCCACAGTCCCTCCTCCACCTTGCCGCTCATATAATACTTGGCGCCTTTCCCGCTGATCTGGTCATCCACGAAAGCACCAACGTACTTATTGCCGCTCACCCAGGTAAAGGTTCCCTGGCCGTTGTATTTACCGTCCCGGTACCCACCAACGTACTGACTGCCGTCAGCCAGCGTATAGGTGCCCTGCCCATTGAACACGCCATCCTGGAAATCGCCGATATACTGGTTGCCATTTGCCCAAGTCCGGGTGCCCTGTCCGTTGATGGTGTTATTCGTGAATGCACCAACGTATTTGTTACCGGTCGGCCATGTGAAGGTGCCTTGACCGTGCAGCCTGCCGTTGCTGAACGCGCCCGTGTAGTTGTTGCCGTTTACCCAAGTACGGGTGCCCTGCCCGTCAATCATATCGGCCTTGAATTCGCCCACATACTTATTGCCGCTAATCCATGTGAAGGTGCCCTGCCCTTCGAAGTGACCGTCGTTAAACGCGCCAACGTATCTGTCGCCGTTCTTGAGGTAGAGGGTGCCCTGCCCATTGACTTTACCGGCTTGGAATTCACCTTCATAGCGGTTGCCACTGATCCAGGTCAAGGACCCCTCCCCGTCGTATTGGCCATCCGCAAACGCACCGTCGTACTTGTCGCCACTCTTGTGGTAGAGGACTCCCTGGCCGTTGAATGTGCCATTTCTACACTCGCCCTCATACCTGTTACCATCATCCCAATTGTAAGTTCCCGTACCGCTGTTACAGCTCCCCCCTACCCAGCCGGACCCCTGAGCGAAATTGGAGAGCATTATCAATACAATAAGAGAGAAGATTCTTGCTTTCATCATCGTCAACTCAGTTGTTTGACATGCCTATAGGATAACGCAATCCGATGTCAAAAAAACAGCAAAATGTAGCACCTGTTGTACTTGCCCAATTGCACAAAGTATTACGATGGTGACATTGAAACTATGGGGTCTGGCGAGATGATGCGTTTCCATGCTGTGTTGTTGGTTCTGATGGCGCTTGCCTGCTCCAGCGATGAAGATGCTGCCTGCGTAAAGGAAGGCGAAGTGGCCGCTAACGAAGGTGATTACGCGTCAGCGGTCAGAATCTACACTCGGTGTATCAGATCCAACCCACAGTCTGTCGAGTCCTACTTCAAGCGTGGTTCCATCTACATGGAAAATGGTCAGCAGGACCGGGCCATTCAGGATTATGCCAAGGTCATCCAGTTGAATCCGCAGTATGCCAGAGTCTATTTCAAGCTAGCCGTTATCTACACAGGGAAGGAACAGCTCGACACGGCAATTCAGCACTACGACAGATTTATCGAGATCGATACCACAGATCCGGAAGCTTACAAAAACCGTGGTTTTATTTACAAGAAAATGGGCCAGTATGCTACCGCGATTCAGGACTTGACCAAGGCAATCGATATCGACCCGCAGCTTGCTGCAGCTTACAACATCAGGGGCGACAGCTACCAGGTGCAAAGACAATACAAATCGGCGATCGAGGACTTCACAAAACTGATCGAATTGCAGCCGGACAGTGCCATTGCATACAGTAAACGGGCTAATAGCTATGTCTACGACGAGCAATATGAACGAGCCACCGACGACTTCGACAGAAGCCTTGAGCTAAACCCGGCATTGTCAATCCTGTTGAAACCCCGCATGTCGGAAACTTACTATAAGCGCGGCATGCTGTATCAAAGTCAAGGACGGCACGACCGTGCCATTTTGGACTTCAGCAAAGCCATAGAGTTGGACCCTGACAACGAAAGAGCCTTGAATAGTCGACAAACAGTGATATCCCTACTGGAAACGAACTAGCAGCGCGAGCACACCTGCTTTCCAGTTCATGTCGTCCAACGGCTCCTCTAAGCCAGCCTTTCTATGATTGTGCCGGTGCCTAAGCCGCCGCCACAGCACATGGCGATGAGGCCGTATCGCGCACTGGTTCTTTCCAACTCGTGCAGTGCTGTTTAGCAGCGTTGGAGCGAAGCGGCATTCCCGGGACTTGTCACTGCTTCTACGATGTACCTCCCTGTAATCTCAATTAAGTTCCTTAGCACATTCAGCCAGTTCGCAGCACGCAAGTCTACCCCGATCCATCAGCCGCCTCGAGAAACGGACCATCGACACAGGATCGTCTGCCATCGGGGCAATGACAGGAACCGCAGATTCCCACACCGCATTTGGTAACGTAGTCGATGGCGTTGAAGATTCGATTGGCCGTGCAAAATTCTTTCTCAACCGCGACGGCTGCACGCACCATCGCTTCAGGTCCACAATTGTAAAACAGCAATTCTGCGGTTTGCTCTGGTGTCATCCCCTCGAGACGCTCACGAAGCATTTCTGTTACCAGACCATGGTGACCCTGACTACCGTCATCAGTCGCAACATGAACCGTGCTGCAAGCCCTGCATTCATCGATGAAATACAGGCGATCTTTGCTCCTGGCGCCAAGAAAAACTTCGGTATTGCCGCAGTCGCGGGCAATCTGGTAAACGGCGGCAAGTCCAGTGCCGCCACTGACGGCCATGATTCTTGCCTTGTCTGGTGGCGTCACCGCAATTCCGTAGGGGCCACGGACGAAAACTTCTGTACCGACTTCAAGCTGTACAAGTCGGTTGGTGAAATAGCCAAGATCGATGACCACCAGGGAAAACGGGTCATCGCTCAGCACGGAAAAAGGTTTCTCCCCCTGACCCGGAATCCACACAAAGATAAACTCTCCCGGCTTGATGTCGATCTTCCTGTCGAAAGTGAGAATCGACAGGTCATCCGCTATCTGTTGCCTGCCCAGCAACTTGTAGGAGCGAAAACTCATGTCCACATCATACCGGATCAGTTCTTCGGCTGTATCCGTGTTGCTGTCCAGGTCCTCAGCAAGGATGCGAAAGTAATCTTCTATCCGCTCGGAGGAGAGCCCAGTCAAGGCAGATCCGACGCCATATATGCTGGCACCGGCATCACGGTAGGCTCGCACATCCGCAGCGCTGCTGATGCCGCCGCAGCCAATAATGGGTAGATCTGTCACCTCTGCGATGTCCTGGACGCATTTCAGCCCGATCGGCAGGATCCCCTTTCCTGACAGGCCACCATTGCTGTTACTCAATATGGGATACCCGTGAGCGCTATAGTAACCGGGGCCCACCGTGTTGATGGCGCATATTCCGTCTGCCCCACCCTCTGCAGCAGCTCGTGCGATCTCGCCGATGTTGGCAACATTTGGCGTCAGCTTGGGAATGACCGGTACGTCAACGGCACTCTTCACCGCCCTTGTTATCTCTTTTACCAGGGCGGCATCCTGACCCATCGCCATGCCGTATCCTTCGGCGTGGGGGCAGGACAAATTCAGCTCCAAACCGTCCGAATGAGGTGCCAGGATCTTGGCGACGGAAACAAACTCCTGCACGCTACCGGCAAAGATAGAGGTGAGCAAGAATCGGTCTTCAGGTACATCAACGGCTGCCAGAAGATCGGCGCTACGCTCAGCACCTGGATTGGTGAGACCAACAGCATTCACAAAGCACCCGGGGGCATACTGACTCAGGATTGGCTCACGGTTACCGTCTCTCGGCAGCAAGCCGATGCTCTTGGTGGTGACAACACCGACCTCGGGGATCGATCTGAACACACGCTCGATAATCGGGACAGAAGTCGTAACAATGCCGGACGGTATCGTGAAGGGTCCGGACAGAGACTTGCCAAACAATTCTGTTTTCAAAATACCCAGTTTCCCCCCTTTATAGAGGTGCTGTTCATGTTGCTGTCCATACCGAAAACGTTACAACAGAATACCAACTGATTGCCTTCCCTGAACTGGGACATGGGTGTCACTTTATCGAGTTTCTCGAGAGATAATGCTTGCCTTCCCTGAACTGGGCATGCGCGTCATTTTATCGAGTTTCACGGGAGATTAATGCTTGAATGTGATAAAAAGAGAACGGCGCAGGGCAGTCAAGTCGCACCCACGGGGGAGAGCATAGTGAATCCGGTCCACAGAACAGCTTTAGAGCTGAGATTGGTAATTGGCACAATCTCAGTCCTTGTTGTCGGTCTGGTGGTCGGTTCAACCGCACTGGCCCAGGATTCAATCGGAGCGACAATCTACGGCAAGGCCAATGTCAGTGTCATGAACTTCGACGATGACAGTACCAGCATCTGGGAGCTTTCCAGCAATGCTTCACGTCTCGGTTTTAAGGGTGCAACACACCTCGGTGGTAGTCTTGAAGCCATTTACAAGCTGGAGTTCGAGGTGTTTTTCGATGACGGCCTTGATGATAAGGACGCCGGCAACGTCTTCCAGCAACGAAATATCTACGTCGGTTTGCAGGGAAGAGCGGGCACTCTATTCCTGGCTAAACATGACTCGGCGCTGAAAATGGCGCAACTCAAGGTAGACCGGTTTAATGACCTGCCTGCCGGCGACATCAAGAGTGTCCTGATCGGCGAAAATCGTCTCAGCAATATCATCAACTACACCACCCCAAGATTTGGTGGCTTGTCTGGCACCATCCAACTCGTGCTCAACGAAGGCGACGACATTTTTGGCGACGGCAGCAAGGCCGATGGCTTGACCGATTCGATCTCCAGTGCCCTCAATTGGCAAAATGAGCATTTCAACCTGGCGTTGGCCTATGACAAGGATGTCGTGTCAAGCGGCATAGCTGGAGATGAGACTAAGATTCCCTTCAATAGCGTCAGGATTACCGGGCAGGCTGTATTCGAGTATTTCGAGTTGGGGGTTATATTTGAGCGATCCAAGGACAGCTGGAAAGGGGCCGGACACCGCCAGCAATCAACGGATGGATATGTTGTCAGCGGCGCTCTAAAGTCTGGCAACTGGAAGGTTTACACCCAGCTAAGTCGGTCCGATATGCCGATAAAATACGAGATGACGGATCAAAACAGTCAGGCTGCCATAGGCGTGGATTACAACCTGGCCAAGCCCACCAAGCTGTTTGTGTATTACTCAAAACTAAAGTGGGAAGATAATTTGACCGCAGCCGATCAGAGAGATAGTGTGTTTGCGTTGGGTTTTGAACATAAATTCTGAACCTTGGCTGCTGAATCGCCTCCAATAGGCGTAGCGACAGGTGTTAAGAGCGATCGATTGCCAAAATGTTGAGGAAATCAAACTTTATGCTGCTACTGGCGATATTCGCCGGTTGGGCAGCAATTCCGGGATTTGCCGACCCAGAGGCCGTAGACGCGGCTGATAGCATGGACTTCGAACAGTTTCATGCCACCGACGTCTGGACGATCGGCATTGGCCAGCCCAAACGCGACCTGAATGAAGTGGAAGCAGATCCTACCGATCGGAAATCCACGGCCATCTCCACGATCGCAGATAGCACCAATCCAACCCACCGTTCGGTGCCACAGCGCCAGATCAGCAATCCGTATGGATTTGGCTCGGGCCGATCAAATCAGTCGGCGGCCCAGGCCACCGAAGTCATGTTTCGCAATATGGCCAAGCAGTGCCCGGAGGGTTGGCAGAAGGATCGTGAATGGAGCACACCCACCACAGACGGTTTTCTTTTGCACTATGAGTTTCACTGTCTGAACCAGCCTAGCTAGTGCCCATCCGTATGTAAAGTCCGTGCATCGGGTGCCTATCCGAATGCGGCCCACTCAAATTATTGTTTTTACCGCAAACATATTTTCCCTGTCGCATTGATTTCGCCAAAAACACCTATTCCTGGATGGGCACTAGCTAGAGTCTGCTCATAAACTATAAGCCATTGATATTATTATGGAATATATGATATTTCAGGTATAATAGTGCACGAAAAAGTCCCGTCAACCATGGAAAACCGTGCACCTATGATCCGATCTCAAAGC
>PVBE010802820.1_pt1 | contig 28392 bp, 22 predicted proteins | sample 1631181 | NCBI WGS metagenome assembly PVBE01 (sample SAMN08397723, study PRJNA350692) | Marine metagenome, whole genome shotgun sequencing project. | isolation source: water | place: Pacific Ocean | collected 2012-04
AACCCTACATTAAGAACTGTATCCATCATCCCTGGCATAGAAACTGCTGAACCTGACCTCACAGATACAAGCAGAGGATTCTTTGAACTTCCAAAGATTGATCCTGTCTTCTGTTCAAGAATATTCATAGCTGAATATGTATTCCGGATTAATTCTTCAGATAATCGTTGATTATTCTCATAATATTTTGTGCATTCTAAAGTTGTAATTGTGAAACCTGGAGGAACTGGTAATCCAAGTTGAGTCATCTTTGCTAATCCTGCACCTTTCCCTCCTAGAAGCTTCTTGTTATCACTATTTCCATCCTCAAAGGAGGATATGCCTGATATTATTTTTTTACTCATAGACCTTTTATTGCCTAAGGGGACAAAACATAACCCTGATATAAATAAAGTGATTCTTAAATCAGTGGTATCAATAATTTATTGGGTGGCGCAAATATATATTTGAATTCAAGAATACATAAAGATGTAATTACTGTAGTAATGATACTAGTTTCAGTTTTACTTTTGGTATCAACAATTTTCCTCATAGACCCTCAACTAAACCCGCAAAGGGAAAAAACTTACGAATCTATAGTAGATGATCTATTCAACGAAGTTTTACAGGAAGTTCAAAATATGAGAGATCTTACGTCTCCTGAGAAGATAGAACTGAATATAGTTTCAATAAAGTGGTTTAGCGACAAGGCAAAGGAGGAAGTTAGAAAAGAAAGGGAAGAGATAAATCTCGAAGATATTATACATAAAGCACTCTTCATTATACCGCAAAATTATAGTGTCGGTGAAGCTCGAGTGGAGCAGGCAAGTAGAATAAAAGCGGCTGTTGCGGGGAATCAACTTTATGTTGTGCACGAATTTTTTGATCCTCTAAATACAGATGCTGCTAGACGAACCTTGGCTCATGAAATTACCCATTTACTTCAAAATCAGTTTAGATCTCCAAGTTTAATCACATCGGACCAGAGGTGGGCTTGGATCGCACTGGTAGAAGGAGATGCCGACTTCACAGCGGACACTTATATCGCAGGATCAAGATCAAGACTTTTATCTCTAAAGGCATACAAAATTGAAAGTTTAGACAAGATTAGCGGATTTCCTTATCAATATGGATCTGGATTTATTTCAGCGCTTTTTATGAAAGATGGATGGAATCAGGTAAATTATGCTTACATAAATCCTCCAAGATCAACTGAAGAGATTCTACACCCTGAAATATATTTGGCTGGTGGTTCATTCAAACAGGTTGAGGCTTTATTTCCTGGTTTAAACGGATGGAAAGTAATGCTAACAGATACATTTGGTGAGAACTTTATTCGGGTTATGCTTGAAAACGGCTTATCTAGAGAGGTAGCTACAGAGGCTTCAGCAGGTTGGGGTGGAGACAACCTCACCCTATTCAGTAGAGATGAGAATTATCTTGTAACTTGGCGCATTAATTGGGATACTCCTGATGATGCTTCTGAATTCATTAATGGATTCAAGAGTTTAATTGTTAAGATGGACGGAAGAGAAGTTAGACCTGATATATTTATTATCAAAGACCACTATTTGACCTTAACAAAACGGGATTTGTTGACAGAGATTGCAAGTTCTTCAGAAAAAGAACTAATTTTTTCTATTCAACAGCTGATGAAGCATTAGTTTCATTTAACATCCCCATTATATATTAATGAGGTTCCATTCAAAACATTTATGGCTCATTATAATGGGCAAAATCATGTGGCGAAAGATCAATACGAGATGCATCTAGTTCCACATATCCATTGGGATAGGGAATGGTATCGTACATTTCAAGATTCCAGAGCAAAATTGGTTAAAACAATCGATAAACTCCTCCTGTTGTTGGATTCAAACCCAGATTATCGTTATTTTGTTCTAGATGGCCAAGCAGTAATTTTGGAGGATTACCTCGAAATTCATCCCGAAAAAGAGGGCTTGCTAAAAAAATGTGTAAGTCAAAGAAAACTTTTCGTTGGTCCTTGGTATACTTTACCTGATGAATTTTTGGTTAGTGGTGAATCAATAATAAGGAATTTGATGTTAGGGCATAAAATCGCTTCAAGATTCGGTCGAGTGATGAAGGTAGGTTATGTCCCAGATCAATTCGGTCATATTTCTCAACTTCCTCAGATTCTCAGGGGCTTCGATATTGATTCAGCAGTATTCTCTAGAGGATTGGGTGATGAGGGAGAGAAATTAGGATCAGAGTTTATCTGGAGATCTCCAGACGGAAACGAAGTCTTAGCGGTTCATCAGATAGGTGGATATATGTCAACTTCTGCTTTGGGGTATGAAAATCCTGATGAATTTGGAATTAGTACAGACCCATTAAATCCAAAAAAAGCACTTGAATCTATACATCGTATTAAGATAATCCTTGCCAAATATGCCAGAACCAAATACTTGCTACTCAATAATGGTGAAGACTTTTTTGAACCACAACCTGAACTACCTGATATCATAAAATACCTGAACGACAATATCGTGAATGCAAAAGTAATCCACAGTAACTTCGAGGAACTCATAAAAAGAATAAAGGATAGTCATCCCAATCTAGACTTTTTTGAGGGGGAGTTACGTTCAGCGAAATACTGGTTTATGCTTTATAGTGTATTATCTACTCGTATGATCATAAAGAAATGGAACGAACGAGCACAAACCAAATTAGAGAAAATCGCTGAACCCTTAGCCACACTAGCTTGGTTAGAGGGACTAGAATATCCTAAACATCATCTTTGGCAGGCTTGGAAATATCTGCTTCAATCTCATTTCCATGACAGCATTTGTGGCTGTGGCATCGATGCGGTTCACCGAGATGTGGTGCATCGTTTCATTAGATCGCTTCAGATATCTGATGAGATTACCAGTGATTCAATCAATTATATCGGCAGCAGGATCAATACAACTTTTTCAAACCCTGGGGCCATTCCAATAATGGTCTTTAATTGCCTAAACTGGTTTCGTGACGATATAGCAAATGTGAATCTATCTATTTCAGATAAAGAGGATGTTCCCTCTAATTATTTTATTTTAGATAAGAATGGTGAAAAGGCTTTAGCAAACATAAGCATACCAATAGAATCTCAAAAGAGGAAACCTAGAGAAGTCAAGGTTTCTTTTCTGGCTGAAAAGATACCTCCTTTTGGATTTAAGACCTATTATCTGTCTCCATCTAACCAAGAGGAAACCTCATCATCAACATTAAAGGGTAACAAGAATATTATTGAGAATGAATACTTCCAGATAACAGCTAATAAGAATGGAACTTTGAAGATTATCTACAAACCTTCAAATTTTTGTTTTGATGGTGTACTTCTCTTCGAGGATGTAGAAGATGTGGGTGATGAGTATAGCTTCTCACCTGCTAGGTTTTCTAGGAAAATCACTACTAAAAAATGTGCCGCAAAGATAACAATTCTTGATAAAGGTCCAGTTTCTTTATCTCTCAAAATTGAAATACTATTGAAGTTACCAAAAGAGATATCAATAAACAGGACTAATCGAAGTGATAAGTTCATTAACTGTTTGCTTCAAAGTTATGTAACTCTTTATTCTAAGGTAAGACGCATCGATTTTAGAACTATTTTCAATAATTGTGTAAAAGATCATCGATTAAGAGTTATCTTCCCAACCGATATAATGACTGACTGCACTTATGCTGAAAGTTCATTCGATGTTGTACGGAGACCAATTGAACCTCCATCTGCAACTGATTGGAAAGAATCGCCGTCCTTAACACAACCACAACAATCGTATGTAAGTATCAATGATGGTGAGAAAGGGATGACTTTGATCAACCAGGGATTACCCGAATATGAAGCTATTCGAATTGAGAAAGGTACTTCTATTTTGTTGACGCTTCTTCGTTGTGTTGGTTGGTTGAGTCGTGATGATCTCAAAACAAGGAAGGGGAGAGCAGGGCCTCGTCTTTATCCAGATCTTCGTACCCCCGATGCTCAATGTCTCGGAAGACATGAATTCAGGTATTCTCTTGTAATTCATGAAGGAGGTTGGAAAGATAACAAAGTATGGCGGGACGCCTACAACCATAATACCCCTTTAATATTACACCCAACTTCTCAGCATCTAGGTCCTCTTGCCCAAGAGTTTTCATTCGTGCAGATTAAGCCGGAATCGTTGATTATCTCAGCTATGAAAAAAGGAGAACTAAGAAATAGTCTTATTTTGAGGATTTTTAATCCTGAATCCAAACAAGCAGAAGTAGAAATATACACTCATAAAAAAATAATGAATGCCCACTTTGTAAATCTCTATGAGAAAAAAAATAAGGATTTAGGAAATAGAATTGATACCCTAAAAAATAGAATTCGTTTCAATATAAATAGCTCGCAGATAATCACTCTGCAAATAGATTTTTAGTTATTTCAAAGTTCTCTCTAATAGATGAAGAATTTGTCACTTCAGCAGTATAATAATGAATACCAAATACTAGAAGCAACTCCTTTATATGAGAAAATTCAGTATCTATTATCATATTATAGTTGAGAAGAGTTGAATCTACAAATATTAAAAAGAATGACACTGATTTTAAGCCCTATTTTCGCTATCATATTAGCTTCAACTATCATATTTCTATCGGCTTATGCCCTTACTTATCAGCCTGGACTTACTCCAGGAATGGAAATGGAATATGAGTTCTTACATTATTCAGATGTCAAGGATGCTACTGTGACAGTTATGGCGGTTGAAGGTAATCTTGTTGAGCTAAAAACTGTTTCTAACTACTACAGTGGTGACGTAAATGAACAAAACATCACAATTAATATTGGTGTTAGTGAAAAAACTACTATCGTTCCAACAGATCGAGCTGACGGATGGCTTTCAATCCATGGGAGCAACAATATCAACGTAATTGATGATCATCTGGAAATAACCATGACTCCTGAAGATGGCTATGCCGAAGTCGGATATTCTTTCCAAGAACCTTTAAACATCTGGGAAGTTACATACTTTTACTATTATATCTCAATCAACGATATTTCAGAAAGCGAGAAATACACCATATGGATGACTGACGCTACCGGCAAAAGCAAATTCTTTCCTATTGATTTTAATGCTGATGAACCAAGGAAACCCAAATTCACTATTTGGGACAAGAAGGAGTGGTTCAACTTTAACACAATCCCTCAAGATGAGCTCGATAGGAAAAAAATAACGAGAATAAGTGTTGTCTATGATGGCGAATCTGATAGAACCATCTTACTTAGAAACTTTGAGACAGATCAACCTTTAGATCATGGGTCTGGTCATTTCAAGTATTTTGTTGTTACCTCTGAACTTGTTGAGGGAGATCCGATATATCCTAATGTACCAATCGTAATAAACGAAGAACTACCAAATGATGACCAACCAACTCCTATTATTCTTCAACACAGCTACAGAGAATTCGTTGTCGCATTTGCCGATTGTGATGGAGGCAATTGCAGCTCTGCATACACATACGACAAGGAAACAGGCATACTCACAAGGTTCTGGACAGCAGAATCAGGCATCCAGATGCAACTCATAGATCAGAAAGGGGTCTGGGCTACACCTAATCCAGCAATGCTAGTATTGGCAATGATTCATGAAGGATGGATAAATTATGTTCTTCCTAATATTTGGTATATTGTTGGGGTAATTTCTATTTACATTATTGGATTTGTAGGCTCTATAATCTATGACAAATGGAAGCGTGGGACTCTATCACTTGGGATGATGAGACAATGGTGGCCTTTCCTTGTGATTCTGCTAATCATATTCATACTTGGAGAAGTAATTCGGAGGATTGGGATTTGATGAAAAATGACGGGTAAGGCACTTGTTGACGAAGTTCAATTTTTGCAGTTCTTCTGGGGAAGACGAAGATTGTTCAGGATATTATTCCATTTTCCACTTCTTCTAATCAGCAAAGACTATCGGGCCTATAGATTTCTAAAGTTCTCAAAGAAGAAGCGTATAAAAAAAGCTGAAAAATGGGCAAGAAAATTTAGTATTGATTCGAGATTTCCAGGTGTAACTTTAGAACAGGTTGTTGGAAGAAGCGATACTATCTCAATATTAATCGATTCAATAGATTACCACATATTACGCCTGCAGGATAAAGATCCTCATTTTGCAAAGATGTATGCGACTCCGCCACCGAAGATCTTTATTCTGGAAAGTGATCCTGGATGGGGAAAGAAGTTTCTCGCGAAAGCAATTCAGAGGGAAGCGTTAGAGCGTGGTGTTAAAGAGGGCATTAAGGTTATTCCTGAGACACTGAAGTCATCAGACATATCGTCTTGGCTTATGGGCGTTTCGGAAAAGCAGCTCGAGAATAAAATGAACGCTATATTTTCTAATCCCACCTTGATTTTTATCGATCAAGCGCAGGCCTTTTCAGAAAAAAATCAAGGCATTAGTGGAGATATAGATAGGGAAAGCCGGCGGATAGGTGAAGCCTTGGAGAGATCACTGGAGAGTTTGAAAGATAATCCGATAAGGGGGATAGCTCTTCTTTCTACAACCAATTTTGCAAGTATTCCAGAATCACTCAGATTGATAGCTGAAAGGATAAATCTAAACGAAATGAAGGAAGAGTCCCTTGTTGAAATATGTAGAAGAAGAAGCAAGGAAATAGGTCTTAATATAGATCCACTGAAACTATTCCATGCCCTATCGCAAGCATTAAAAACTCTAGGCAAAAGCGATTTAACACCTTCTGATATTAACAAGGCCTTCGTATTGGCCACAAGCAAGGTGCAAGCACCTTTCAGAGAAGCTCTACGAAAGGGTACCACTAAAAGAAAGAGCACCTCAATTCCAAAACCCACGATAGATGATTTTGTCTCTGTCGCCCCGGATGTAGCAGCATACACTGAAGAAGAAGTCTCTACTATGGTTAAAGAGACACGGCAGTTTACCAAACCTACCGAAAGATATGGCCATGTCGGTGGCTTACACGATGTAATTGGAAAAGTGATAACTGAGATTAAGGCCTCTCTTAACCCAGAGTTGGCTATTCAGTTGGGGTATGAGCCGCCTATCGGGTTTTTGTTTTATGGCCCTCCAGGTTCTGGTAAGACACTGCTCGCGAAGGCGATAGCTGGAGAAGAAGGGGCGAAGATCAGAGTAGTAAGTGGTTCTGAGGTTTATCAGAAGGAGGTTGGTGAGACGGAAAGTAATATCAGAAGATTATTCAGTGAGGCCAGGAAGGAATCTCCCAGCATCATAATCTGGGATGAAATTGATGCTGTGGCAGTAAGGAGGGGATCACGTCTTGGAGACCCAGTGCATGCGCCGGCCACCACGATACTCCTCAGTGAATTGGAGGGGTTGAAATCTGGTGGTGGGAGCGTTCTTTTTATTGGAATTACAAATAGGAAAGATATTATCGATGAGGCTTTGCTTAATCGGCTTCTCTCGGTGGAATTCCCTTACCCTAAGAATATTGATGAAAGACGAGAAGTTATTAAAGTGCATCTTGGAAAAACGGAATCATTCCTATCTGAAGATGTTACTATTGATAAAGTTATGAAGATATTCTTGCAGCGAACATTTTCTCCTCGGGTTGTTGCATACACGATAAGATCAGCGGTAGCTGAACGTACAAAGGAAGTTGTTGCTAGTCAAGAAATCCTTTCTGCTTTACAGAAAAGTGATAACGAAAAAATCAGTTCAATCAGGAAGAATTACGGAGAGCAGCTTGTCTACCTTAAGAATCTGGCCAAAACTCAAAAAGTAAAAATAGAAACTCTGTACCAAAGAGTAGCTGCAGCATATCACGATTCAGCGTCATACCCATTGACTTTACATCATTTAGAAAGGGCTTTTGAACTGGCAGTGAAAAGTGAGGACTTTGAAGAACTGAAAGAGATGCAAAGGATCTACAGAGGTAAAGGACCTGAGATAGGGAAAGTCTATGGATTAGCCACTGCGGAAAGTGAGGATGAACGACGCGGGTTAATAATAATAGTTGAATCTAACATTTTTCCACGGTCTGGAAGAAGCGAAAACCTACTTATCTTGGGAACGGTAACGGAATCTGTAAAGGAAAGTGCAAAAATTGCAGTAGAATTTCTTAGAGAGTACCACCCGAACATAACCAATTATGATATAGATGTTCACATAATATCACCCACAGAAGGATCTAATAGGGAGGATCTCAAGCTTTGGGGGCCATCTGCAGGTTTAGCAATCGCAGTTTCAATCGCGTCTGCTATCTGGAATATATCCCTAAGCCCAGATGTCTGTATGACTGGGAAGATTGAGATGAAAAGTGGTTTGGCTGGTTTAGTTGGCGGAATTCACCCAAAGAAGGGTTCCGGTAAGATCGACATTGCGGTGGATGAGAAATTCGGGAAGATAGTTATTCCAGATCAGGGTTTTCAAAAGCTAATTGACGATTACAAGGAATATGTTGATGCAGTAAGGGAAAAAGGGACAAAAGTTGTCGGTGGTAAGGACTTTTTTGATTATCTAAGTATAGCTGCTGGGTTAACTAAAGAGGAAGTTATGATAAAACTCAGAGGTAAACCAAACGCTTTAGAGTATCAAGAAGCGATATTAATTGGAAAAAATTGTAAAGTTGATTACTCAAATTTTCTATCAGAAAAAGAATATGCAATGCACGTTATTTCTTTAGCTGAAAATACCATACCCAAGGTGAGATCAATACATACAGGGAGAAATCCAGAGCAAGTTCTTAATGTTATTCTCACCCGTAATCGTAAATGGCCTGCAGCTACTGAAGGGAAGACTATATTCCTGAACCTTGATCACTTCGATAAAATAGCAGAAGTATATGGAAGCCGAGATGCAGATGATGGTGCGATTGTTCACGAAATTGATCATGCAATACTATGGGCACCTAGATACGATAGTTACACATCTTGGCTGATTGAAGGAATCGCAGATTTTGTTAGAGATAATCTGGGATTCCAGAGGGATGCTAAGGGAACATTTCTTGGAAGTAAAGCTCATTTTGAGGAAGGCAAGGCGTTAGGTGCTTTTCAAACATCTGCTCATTTTTTGATGTTCCTCGAAAAACTCCATCCTGAGATCATTAGAGAGTTATCCAAGGCATTGATAGATGAAACTTATGACGAGAAAATATTCTTGAAATATTTTGGGAAATCCTTACAAACATTAGTTAAAATATATGAGAAAGAAGAGCGAGATCACTAGATCATCTTTATTGAATCTAAGGACCTTACCTTCATCACTTCAATGTTGAAGAGATAATGAGGATTCTCTCCTTTCAATACTCCGAGCAAATTCATAGCTGAAATTTCACACATTAAGTTTCTTGTGTGATAAGTTGCACTGCCTATATGTGGAGTCAACACTACATTCTTTAGCTGAGATAGACGGTTATCTGCAGGAAGCGGTTCTGATGAAAAAACGTCAATACCTGCTCCTGATATCCAACCCCCCTCTAATGCATCAGCCAAATCATCTTCATCCACAATCTGGCCTCTGGCTGTGTTGACCAGAATTGCATTTCTTTTCATTTTCTTTAACTTCTGACTGTCGATTAGGTGATGAGTTTCATCTGTAAGAGGAACATGTAATGAGATGAAATCACTCTCTTTTAGAAGATCTTCGAGATACCTATATTCCAGATTGAGTTTCTTCTCTTTGTTAGGTAACCGATTTCGGTTATAATACACAATTTTCATTTTGAAACCTGAAGCCCTTTCAGCTAACGCAGTGCCTATTCTCCCTAATCCTATAATTCCCAGAGTTTTACCGTATACTCCTTCTCCAAGAAGCATATTGGGAGCCCATCCCCCTCTCCAACTACCATTTCTGACATTTCTATCCCCCTCTGCTATCCGTCGTGCAGCTGACATCATAAGAGCAAATGCCAAATCCGCAGTTGCATTTGTTAGTACTCCAGGTGTATACGTGACATAGATGCCCCTTTTAGTTGCTTCGATGGTGTCAATATGATCTACTCCAACATTAAATGATGAAATAACTTTCAATTTGTCAGAAGTTTTGATAATTTCGGAGTCAATCTTGTCCGTGAGCATACAAAGCAATCCATCTTTCCCTTGAATGTTAATCTGTATATCTTCCCGACTCGGCGGCTCCTTCCCACGATGCATTGTGATATCACAGCATCTTGATAGCAGTTCTAATCCTTTCTCGGGTATCTCACGTGTAATATATATTCTGGGCTTATTCAAAACTGGTGGAACCACATCATTAGTTGCAGATAAGTTTGTAGATTACTGGATTCAAAATTCTTTAAACAAATATTAATTCGATCGTACAACTCTCAGAGCAACTATTAGTAACGCATTTAATATTCATGCTTTTTTTCTTCTCACAACTGCAAATGCAAAGGGGATTTAAGACAACGATGCTGAAGAAGTAACAACTAATCACCCAGCAATCTTAACATATGTTTAAAGAATATGATGGGTTGAATCAATATATATCTTAACAAACTTATTATGGGCACGTACTAAATCAGAACCATCTTCTGATCTTCATAGCATCAACAACTTTACCAATGGCTGAAATGTAGACTCCATTCCCCATATCCACCTGATATTTACTAACAGTTTCACACTTAAGTAAAGTAATAGCATTCCCCTCTAGTTTCATAAGTTTCACAGCTCTATCAAATTGTTCAACTGCAATATCAAATTGATTTTTATTGGGTCATTCTACCATGATACAACTTAAAAGTTTATTCTTAATATATATAAAGATGATACTTGGTATAATTGACCTAAATATGACATGATGATCAGAATGACTATGAAACTTAATGCTCAAGATATACTAATAATACGGAGTTTAATCAGAAATCCAAAGTTGTCCGACAATCAGATAGGTATAATGACTGGTGTCCCGATTCGAACTGTGAATCGTAAGAGAAAGAAGATGGAGGAAAAAGGACTCCTCAACTATTATACTAATTTGAACATGGGTGCAGACGGTACGGGAAGATTTAATGCAAGACACCTGTATCTTGTGAAATTTAAAATCGGTATCTCTCAAAACCAAATAATAAATGAGGTAAAAATGGAACCCAATGTTTCTACAATCTTCACGGAGTTCATTTATGAATCTCATATCGCTGAAATCGATGGCCATACTGCACTAGTGCTACTGATTGAAGGATCTTCTGATGATGAGATTAACATCAAATTCAATGAGATTATAATTCCATCAATAGAAAAGAACCATGGGACTGGTTCTATTATAGAGGTTACTACAATAAGGCTTGGCAAATCAATTCGCATGTTTCATAATTATCTTCCAATGGTGAATATGGATAATGGTAGAATCCAAGAAAGTTGGGGTGACTCTGCTATTTTTGTGGAATAATTCAAAGGTCTTGTTATTCATGATTTATCTGAATGTTTGAACAGATATTCCATAAATCTATATATCAAAGATTTTCTCATTAAGACTCTGGTACTTTTGGACATAGATGAAGTGGATCGTAAGATTCTGAAAGAATATCTTAAAGATTCTCGATTATCCTTCCGAGAAATAGCTAAACGCATTAATGCAGCAGTAGGGACTGTATTATCTAGAATTAAGAAGATGGAAAAAGCTGGAGTAATTCAGAATTACACTGTTATTTTGGATGATGAGAAGCTGGGGTATTCTCTAACAGCTGTTACTGAAGTTATAGTTTCAAACGGTAAGCTTATACAAGTAGAAAATGAAATAGCGAAACTATCTTCCACTTGTGCTGTTTATGATATTACTGGTAGAGCAGATATATTAATAATAGGTAAATTTAGAAATAGAAAAGAGTTAAGCTTGTTTACTAAGAAACTGCTTGCATTCCGTCATGTGGTACGAACAAATACACATATTGTTCTAGATTCCATAAAAGAAGATTTTAGGATGCACCCTTAGACATTACTACGGAATTATTGTTCCAAAATGCATTTTATTAGTTTGGATAAAATATTTTTTTGGATATGTTATGCTCAATAATGAAGTGGACCGGGGGGGATTTGAACCCCCGACCTTCCGCGTGCGAGGCAGATATTGTATCAGTTTTTTGACTATTTCTACCACTGAACTACCGGCCCATATGCTGAACATTTGCCATTTATGATTTAAGGTTTCATCAATAAACAGATGAGGTTCCAAGGGTTCAGCACGTATTCTTCATCCCGCATTACGGTCAGATTGCCCGTCGATGCTGCACTGAACACCTGAAGAACCTCAAATCGAAAGATTGGAATATTTACTATATACGGTTTTCAACCGCTGGTAACTGAAACGCCTTCTACCCTAATGTATGGTGCAAGGATATTGAATATTTTCTCCCTATCCTTTGAAATACCTGAAATTTTATGTAATGACTCGAAAATATTTCCTGCAATAAGGGTCTCCCTTAACGGATGAATCTTTTCCCCACTAATTATCAAGTGACCACCTTTTACTACTCCTGAAAAATCACCACTAACAGGATTAACATTCCCCGAAAATCTAGTGACGAAAATTCCTTTCTTAACTTCACTTAGGATATCATCAAAATTTAATTTTCCCTTTTTGAAGATAACATTAGTTGAACCAACACCAGGTGAAGACTCTTCATCTCCAGATGCATGACCGGTGCTTTTTACTTTATCACGGCAAGCAGTGTAGGTGTTGTATAAATACGATTTTAGAACGCCTTCATTGATAATGGTTAATTTCTTATGTGGAACCCCTTCACGATCAAAACTGGAAGCAGACAATCCCTCAGACCAAGTTGCATCATCCGTTATTGTCAATTCCTTACAAGCAATTTCTTTTCCTATTTTCCCAGCAAAACTGGAGCGTCCTTTCTGAACATTATTCGAATTAATAGAATTTACAAATGTTGGTACAATAAGTTCAGCAACTGCATGTGGGCTCAAGATGAGTGTTCCTTTGAATGGCTGGCACTTCTTTGAGTGGAGAGATTTCACCACATTTTCAGCGAAATTTCTTGCTGTGCCCTCTACTGCTATATCTTTCAAATGGTGGCTCCCGCCAAATTGAAAATCAAAACTAGAAACCTCTTTTCCATCAATTGCCATTCCCATAACATACCACGTGAAGTTACTGATAGTTTCTACACATTCTACACCATTAGAATTCACTATTGCGATTGAATTTAGTGAATTATTGAATGCTCCACTGTCAACCGTTACCCTATTATCATAACTTCTTGCAGTTTTCAGCATCTCAACAGCATTCTTAACTGAATCTTCTGATTTGAAATCTTGTGCTTCTCTATCATAAATACCTGATATTTTTTGTGAAACTTTCGTGGTTGGAAGAATATTGTATTGATCAAACGAACCCCTAGAAGCGATCTTAATGGATGTATCTACAGATTCAATAATTTCTTCTTGATTTAATGTATTTACTGAGGAAAAACCAAGAGCTCCATTTTTTAGGACCCTTATTCCTATCCCTGATCCTTGGTGAAACTTACCGAGATTCACATCATTTTGTTCAATTGATGCTTCGGTTTCAACTGTTGAAACACTATATGCCTCAGCGCTATCTGCCCCATTTTTAATAGCAGTATTAACTGCAAATCTGCTTGATTCGACAAGTTCATTTTCAGGTATCATCAATTATTGAATTCCTCCTATTAATGATTCACACCTTAGGTATGGGCCTCCTCCATCAACCTTTGCAAGTTGTTTTTTCCCACAGTAACCTGCACCAATATCATATGAGAATTCTTTTCCAAGAGCATCGACAGTTTGGAGAACATCAAGAGCTCTGCCACTAACAGTTACTCCTTTCAGAAGTTCCTTAATTTTTCCATTCTCAATAAGATATGCTTCCTGAGCTCCAAACATGAACTCACCATTAGCATCGGCTTGACCACTTCTTGGCCCTTTTAGGAGATATCCATGATCAATCTCTTTAATCATCTCATCTAATTCATAATCACCCGGCTCGATGTAGGTGTTTCTCATTCTGATTAATGGTTCATCTGAATATTCAAAAGCCCGAGCATTGCCAGTGGGTTCAACATCGAACTCTGCCGCGGTTTCCCTATTGTGAAGATAAGATTCTAAAATACCCTCTTTAATTACCACTGTTTTACCGGCAGATACTCCTTCATCATCCACAAGAATAGTTCCAGCAGCCCCTCCAACAATATCTGAGAGTCCACTGTCAACAAGTGTCACTAGATCACTTGCAACCTTTTCACCAATTTTTCCTTTTACAATAGAACCTGATAGAACGAAGTCTGCTTCAACAGTGTGTCCTACTGCTTCATGTGCAATTAATCCAACCATCCCAGAATCCAGTATTACTTTTGAACGTTCACCCTTTGGATGCTTAGCGTCAAGGAGCTTCTTGGCTATCTCAGCTGCTTTCAGAGACATTTCTTCTGCACTTCGTTTTTCAAATAAATCTCTCCACCCCCCAGTTACACCTGCTGTTTCTGTTGCACTAACTCTGTCTCCATTTCTTACTGCAACAGCTGTTATCCTGAATTCAGGTTTCGAACTAAATATTTCAACAGATGCACCATCTGTAGTCACAATGATTTTCTCGTCAATTATTTCTCTGTAGCTGCATGATGCAGCTTTCACGGTGTCAAAATATCCTCTTGTACCCAACTCGGTTTTTCTTACCAGCGTCATTTTCTCCTCCAAGCTATGATCTTCTAGTGAATCATTGATTGGGGGTTTGAAAATACCATTCGCTAGTTTTGTCTCTACTAATCTAGATTTTTTCTTCTGGGCAGTTGCAGATATCTTTGCCATCTTCACAGCATCATCTATTGCATCAACCATTGATTCGGATAATGCTGAATTCGTACTGCTGAAACCCCAGGCTCCATTTAATAAAACTCTAAAACCTACTCCTTCAATTCGGATGGATTTTGCTTCTTCTACTTCTCCGTTACCTACCACTATTTCGTTTCTGACTCTACGCTGATACCTTGCTTCTGCATAGCTAGAATGAATTGTTTTTTCGAGTATTTTTTGAAGCTTATCTATTGATATCTGCATATTCTGTGATAATAATTATTGATAGTTAAATTAATCTATTCTATCTAATTTCGCGGCAAGTATCTCATACTCATTATGAACCCTAAGAATAAAAAGATGGTTCCGGCAAGCTCAAACTCAAAGAAAATATCTGCATTATCCATTATTCCTAGAAGGAACCCTCCTAATGATGGGAATAGTCCACCCATCATTAAAGGAATATTGTAAGTTTTGCGCATATCAGTTATGAAGCTGAATAATGCGCCACCAATCAAAAGAATTCCTCCGGTGATGTTCAATAGAATGGAAGGTAAACGTGCGGTTAAAAATGGGAATAATCTTACCGCTCCTCTGAAGCCTTCAGGTAGGCTAAGTTGGAAAGCTTCAGAAATTGTTACTTCACTGAGATGGGTACTTAATACTCCAACAAGCAGGGCTAATGCAAGCATAATGACAATGCCAAGATAAATGTGAGCTATCTTTCTAGGAACCAAAAGATATAGCATTCCTGAACCTAAGAGACCTACAAGAGGTGCTGCACTTGCATAATATATCTTGATGAGTGTTCCACTTGCTCCCGATATGTCTGGATTTGCAAGGAACTCCATAAGTGCTGCTACTGCAAATAACGCCATAGCGATTGCCCAAATTACTTGGTGTATCTTTTTGCGGTTCAAGAATTGCCAAAGCAGAAGAATAGTGAATGTTAAAGCAACTATAGTTGTAATTAACGGAATATAATTAACCATGTTTCCATTATGAAATCATCGAAATAATATAAATATGGCGTTATCAGTGATATTATGATTTAAAAATTACTAAATCAGTAAATATTCAAAATGAGTCGAGCTTATGCGGAAACAAAATGCTGAAAATATATGTAACATTTGCGGATATATGAGAAGATGGATTTGAGCTCAATTAATTCAAATTGACAGGAATAATATCTGACTGATAATGGGGCCGCCGGTGGGAATTTCTACCCTTAGACGGGTTTTCGAACCCACGACCTAGAGATCCACAGTCACTTATGCTAACCAGGCTACACTACAGCGGCCAATAGATGAGGCCAACCCATATGGATTAGGTCATCGATAAGCTATCATTGTACTTGATGATTAAACCTTACGGTAATAATAATGTGCCTTGATTATAGAAATTTGATCTTGCTCCACTTACAATGTCCGAAGAATTAATAAGAATAAAAAGAAGGTGATAAAATTATGACGGAAATAAGAAAATCTTTGAAAGGAAATGTCTGTATGGTAACTGGTGCTACCTCAGGTATTGGGGTAGTGACTGCCAAAGCATTAGCTCAAGAAGGTGCCACCGTTATTGTAGTTGGCCGCAACAAAGAAAAGAGTATTTCTGTAGTTGATCAAATCAAAAAGAAGACGGGGAATCCTAATGTTCAATACATGCTAGCTGATTTGTCAGTTCAGAAAGAAGTTCGCCAGCTAACTGAAGATTTTACGGGTAAATTTAAGCGATTAGACATCTTGGTGAATAATGCTGGAGCAGTTTTTAACAAACGTATTGAAACCGTGGATGGACTCGAAATGACTTTTGCGTTGAATCATCTAGGCTATTTTCTTCTAACAAACTTATTGCTAGGGACAATTAAAGCAAGTGCCCCTTCTAGGATCATAAATGTATCTTCAGATGCGCATAAAGGAGCAAAAATAAATTTTGATGACATACAAGGGACAAAGAAATATGGTGTAATGCGTGCCTATGGGCAGTCTAAACTTGCCAACATCTTATTCACATATGAATTGGCGCGTAAATTGGAAGGATCTGGAGTTACATCAAATGCTTTGCATCCCGGATTTGTTGCTTCAAGTTTCGGATCCAATATGAGTGGTGCTTTTCGTTTAATTTTGCGTTTTCTTCAATTATTTGCAATGAGTTCAGAAAATGGTGCAGAGACAAGTATCTATCTTGCAACTTCACCAAATGTGGCGAATATTAATGGTAAATATTTCGTAAAGAAGAAAGAAGTTCGAACTTCAGTTAAATCATATGACAAAAATATTGGAGAAAAACTTTGGAAAGTAAGTGAAGAGCTCACAAATTTTTCTGTATCTTCTTGAAAATCCATTTTCTACTCAGAATGTAAGCCGCTGATAAATTATCTCTAGATAATATTTATGAAATATTTGCTGGTAGTTTTCAATGCATTATTTAGTGCGATAAACATTAATCTAAGGCTTTACCTAATTTCAAGATATGCCCGAATATATTGTAATTTCAAATCTGGACGTTGAACGCGAGAAGACTTCCCCCCATAGAAATGACCACTTGGAATATATTAGTAAACTGAAAAAAATGGGAAATCTTAGGATAGCTGGAAAATTCTCTGATGGTTCTGGAGGAATATATATTCTTGAAGCAGAATCCTATAATCAGGCAATAGATCTAGCTAAGGCTGATCCATATCACTCTCATAGTCTTCGCAAGTACACAATTAAAGAATGGGAACGTAAGTTCTAGAGCAGAATTGATTTCCTTGCAGCCTTACTGAAATTCAGATCATTGCGGATTCTTTTCTTCCCTTAATTGATTGAATAATTTGTATGCTTCGTCTGCAGTCGCATTTTCATGTACGATTGAACGGACAGCTTTGATCATAGGTATAGGCGAATCAGATTGAAAAATATTCCTACCCATATCCACACCTACAGCTCCAGCATGAATTGCATTAAAAGTCAGATGTAATGCTTCTTTTTCAGGTATTTTCTTCCCACCTGCCATAACCATTGGCACAGGACAGCCTTCAACAACCTTTTCAAATCCTTCACAGAAATACGTTTTGACAATATGTGCTCCCAATTCAGCAGCGATACGACATGCCAAACCTAGGTAACGCGCATCTCTAGCCATTTCCCGTCCAACAGCGGTTACCGCTAATACAGGGATACCATATCGTTCCCCTTCATCCACTAATTTTGATAAACTTAGCAAAGTCTGCTTCTCATATTCGCCTCCAACAAAAATCGATAACGCTACCGCAGACACATTAAGGCGAATAGCTTCCTCCATTGAAGTTGTTATACCTTCATTAGACAGTTCCTTAAGTATACTTGTTCCTCCTGAAACTCTAAGAACCACTGGTGTTTCTATGTTAGCATCTATTGAGGTCCGCAATATTCCGCGTGTTAGCATAAGTGCATCTGCATATGGAGCAAGTGGCTGTATTGTTTTTCTAGGTATTTTCAAGCCTGTAGTTGGACCTTGAAAATACCCATGATCTACAGCAAGCATTACTGTATGGCCTGTATTGGGTTTAATTATTTTCGAAAGTCGATTTTTTAGTCCCCAATTCATTTCTTAATAAGTCTCCTTTTTACTGCATCGATGGGATGTGTCTCCCTCTATAAAGATAACTGTATAAGTTTGTTGGATATTGATTGCTAGGGAGTAATTATTATCTTCATACCTTCGCCTTTTACAGCTTTGTTAACCGCCTTATCAAACTCTTCCAGTGTAAATCTATCAGTGATTAGTGATGTTGGATCCACTTTATGTTTTTCTATCATTTCCAGAGCTTTCTTTGTATCAATTTCTGTTGCACCATAACTAGATATTATTGATATTTCTGAGTTGAAAATGTCACTGAAATCATAATTCAATATTGAACCTATAACAGGAACTCCGAATAGACAAACTGTTCCTCCTTTTCTAACCGCTTTTAACGCTTGGATAATCCCTTTAGGGCTCCCTGTGGCTACCAAAGCAACATCAGCTCCAAAGCCATCAGTATCTTCTCTAATTCTAGTGGGAATATCACATTCTCCAACATCATAGATTTTTGAAGCACCCTGCGTTTTAGCTATCGCGAGCCTTTTCTTGTTGACATCGCTTATCAATATATTCGATCCAATATGTTTCAGTAATTGGAGATGGATAAGCCCTACTGGTCCTGCCCCAATAATTAGGACTGTATCATCTGAAGAAATCTTGGATCTAGATAATCCCCTTATGCAGCAGGCGATGGGTTCAATAAAACTTGCCTCTTCGTAGCTGACTTTTTCTGGAAGTTGAAGTACCCCTCCTTGCTTAATATTCCACGATGGTACTTTGAAGTATTCTGAGAAACCAGAAGGATCAAGATTGCTAGATCTGTATTGTGTACACATCGTCTCATTCCCTTTCATGCAGAATCTACAATTATTACAAGGAGTGTGATGATGCGGAAAGACTCTGTCCCCAACTGTAAATTGGTTTACATCTTCACTTGTCTCTACAACTATCCCAGCAGCCTCATGCCCCAAAACGGATTTTGCTGCAGTATACTGACCCTGCATCTTTTCCAAATCGGTTCCACAGAGACCACATGCTTTCATTTCCACCAAGATATCTCCAATTCCCACATTGGGTTTCGTCACCTCATTCATAGCTGCCCCACTGGCATCATTCAATAATATAGCCTTCAATCAGCTGCCCCTTAATTCATTTTTTAATGAATAATTTAAACACTTCATCAATGAAAACATTTTTCATACACTTGATCCTTTTTTAATAGTTATATGCCGTTCCATCATTAAGAATTGATGGAGATCCATTGAAAACCTTTTTATTCTTTTTATCAGCCGCTTTCGCGAAGGAGTGATTTCAATGAATCAAAAAGAGGGTTCCAAAACCGGAAGTGGTTGGAAGTATTCTTGTAACTGTGGTTATGAGACATTAAAAATTTCAAGTGCCGTAGGACACGTAAACTCCAATAAGGATCACCAGCTACAAAGGGTAGAACTTTAGACATTATTCAAGAGCATATCAAACAATCTACTGTAAAATGTTTTTCTAATCCTACTTTGGAGGAGGCTTTTTAGATTCCTCAATTTCAAAATCTGGATCATCTAAGGGGGCTAGCTTAAATGCCAGGTTCAAACCAAAAAGCATTTTCTTATACTCTTGATTAGTCAACCAACCCTCATTCTTCAGAATATCCATTCCATTACCGAATAATTTACCACGTCCATATTCTTTAAAGAGATTTATTTTAGAAGATGATTCAAGTATCGCGTCTTCAAATTTCCTGTTGTTAGTAATAAGGTCCCCAAAGCCCTTTGTTAAAAATGCTTCAAATTGTGGTCCAACAGGTGTTAGCAGATGTGACAATTTTGATTCCAGACTTGTAAACGCCCTTCTAGCTTTTTTAAAACTTGCATAGCTTTTCACTATTGCAGGAGCAAATACTTCATACCGTGTTTTGTCCCCATTTTCATACTTCGCAAGATATAGAGGAATAAGGATCACACAATTTTTTTCTGGACTCCAAGATGTTGACATTTCAATAAATTTAGCTTTATCTTTTTGTTTTGATTCACATAGTTTAGAAATCTGAGATGATATTAACGAATTTCGATGCTCTAATTCATTGATGATCATATCTTTCATATCCGATTCCGCATCACGTTTGGTTTCTAAGTTAATCATTCGTGCCTCTTCATTCCTAATCTCTTTTTCAAACTTCTCATTAAGCCGTTTGAGACTTGCATTAAACCTAAATTGAATCTTTTCTATTTTTTCTAAGGATGTCTTAATTGCTTTCATAAGATCTGCAGCGAGATCTTTGTTTTTGTTTGATTGCTTGCTCCAATACTCTTCACCTATACCATCACCACGTTGACTTAATGCCTTCTTCTCTGCATTTGATTCATCTTCTAAACGATTCGTTTTCTTAACTTCTTTTTCATATCTAGTCTTCTTTTCAAATATTGCATCAGTGTCTTTTTTCATTGCTTCTGTGATATTCTGAATATCTTCTTTCTGTTTTTTTTGTATTTCATCTATCTTATTCTTAACAATCGGTTTTAGATTTTCCAATTCCTGATTGAGTTTTTCAAAATCTTTCTGCTTGTCATCAAGTACTTTCTGTATTGCACGATCGGTACTAGATCTAAGACTCTTACTTATTTTTTCTAAAGATTCTAACCCAGCATCCACTTGCTCCATAAGATCACAAATATCTGAGAATATCTGATCTATCATTTGTTTATCTACCCTAAAGATTACTGCAGTATTCTTATCTGGAGTTCTAAAGGATGATTTTTGAATGAACCCAGTCATCTCAGATAAAAGCAACTGTTTTGAGATAATGTTATTAATTCTCATATTTCTGGTTCCCTTAAAATCACTGAATGTCTTAGTATGTTTTGTTAGAAATGCTCTCAAAGGACCAACTTTTGAAATGGTGGAAAGCTCTTTTTCAAATTGCTTCAGATCAATAATATCTCGGTAAAGAACGTTTTCCGATATTAATCCTAATCCATCAAAAAGAATGCTGCGGTCAAGCCACTGCATTACATATATTGGATAATTTGCTTTCCAAAGAACAACTAATTTTTCTTCTTTACTGCTTAAGAAACTCTTCTTCTTTCTCCTTCCTTCAGCTAAACAAAATATTGCCGCTACTTCAGCATTTAACGCAAAGGCTCCTTTATCAATAGGGCCTAACGAGAAAAGTGACTGAAGGTATTTGTGCTCCATTGAACTGTCTAGTAGTTGATAGGTTACATATGTATGTTATCTATTAGATAGCTTAGGCTTTCAATCTTGTTTCAAGATTAGTTAGTTCTTTCAAGAGATCATTGGGTAATTTCTTCCCTAAGGAAGTGAAAAACGTCCTTATCTCTTTCATCTCTTCTAACCAAGCATTATTATCCACTCTTAGAAGCTCAGCTAACTCACTTGAAGAAATGTTAAGACCATTGATATCCAACGCATCAGGTGTGGGTATGTAGCCTATTGGGGTTTTGATGGCTTTCCCTCTTCCTTTTACTCTATCTACAATCCACTTGAGGACACGAATGTTGTCTCCAAAACCAGGCCAAATGAATTTACCATTTTCATCAAGCCTAAACCAGTTCACATGAAATATTCTGGGTGGATTAACCATTGAAGAACCTATTTTTATCCAGTGGCTGAAGTAGTCAGCCATATGATATCCACAGAAAGGTCTCATCGCCATAGGGTCTCTACGGATCACTCCAACCTTTCCAACTGCTGCCGCAGTAGTTTCAGCACCCATTGTGGCCCCAATAAAGACTCCATGAACCCAGTTGAAAGATTCATAAACAAGAGGAGTCAACTTGGCTCTTCTTCCTCCGAACAGCATAGCTGAGACAGGAACACCTTGTGGATCATCTAACTTAGGAGATACTGATGGTGTCTGATAAATTGCAGTTGTAAAACGGGAATTTGGATGAGCTGCTTTGCCATTATCTTGCTTCCATAATTTACCATGCCAATCTGTTAAATTGTTTGGAGGATCAACCGTTAAACCCTCCCACCAAGGATTTCCATCTGCAGTCACTGCTACATTTGTGAATATTGCATTTTTCTTTAAGGATGCAATCGCATTAGGATTGCTCTTCATATTTGTCCCTGGTGCAACACCGAAGAAACCCGCTTCCGGATTTATCGCCCATAACCGATCATCTTTACCAATATGGAACCAAGCAATATCATCTCCTAGTGTCCAAGCCTTCCAATCTTTGTAACCTTCTGGAGGCTTCATTAATGCAAGATTTGTTTTTCCACTAGCGCTTGGAAAGGCACCAGAAATATATGTCAATTCACCGTCTGGACTCTCAATTCCAAGAATAAGCATATGTTCAGCCAACCAGTTTTTTTCTCGGGCAATTACACTTGCGATTCTAAGTGAATGACATTTCTTACTTAGAAGTGCATTTCCTCCATATCCTGAGCCTATACTCATAATAAGACGTTCTTCTGGGAAGTGACCTATATATCGTCGATCTGGACTGAGGTCACCAGTTGAGTGTATCCCTTTAACAAAGTTATCTGATTCTCCTAGGTAATCTAAAGCTCTTTTTCCCATACGAGTCATTATACGCAAATTTGCTACGACATAGGGACTATCTGTTATTTGAACCCCTACTTGAGAGTAAGGTGATCCTTCAGGTCCCATTAAGTAAGGCACAATGTACATAGTTCTTCCTTCCATAGCGCTATCAAAGAGACCATTGAGTTTTACCTTAAACTGATCAGGTTGCGACCAATTATTTGTTGGACCTGTATCTTCCTCTTTTTTACTACAAATAAAAGTGAGATGTTCTGTTCGTGCAACATCATTTGGATCACTTCTATGGAGATAACTTTTAGGGTTTTTCTCTTGATTCAATTCGATAAAAATGCCTTCTTTCAACATTTTACTAATGAGTGTTTCATTCTCTTTCTCTGAACCATCGCACCAAATAATATCGTCTGGTTTAGTTAGCTCAGCAACATCTGAGACAAATTTTTCTATAGACAGATTCTTCATATCAGTAACCTAAAAGCGGATTTCTAGTATTAATATACTCATCGTTAACCCTCTAATTAGGAAGGGAGAATCATTAATATTGTTTTATTATCAAGAATTAGTCAGGATCTAGAGTACATCGAATTGTGCTTGCTTTAAACCAAGTTCTTTCTGAAGAGTTTGTATTCTAGTTGCATATTCTTTCATCCTTGCATTATCATTCTGAACTTTGGCAATCTTATATGCTTTCCAAGCCTTCTTCAATGCTCCCCAAGTTTGACCTTTAGTATAAGACATGAATAATATCCACCAAAATTGCGTTTATCCTAAGAAGCTATTTAAGCGTAACCCTAAGAACAGCTTTGATTAAAAAGTGCCCTTTGTTTAAAAAGACAATTGCTAAATCTGCCTTCTTTAACAAAGCCCCTAAGAACCATTAACAAAAAAACATATTCACCAATGCTCTTATGTATCATCGATGTTATTCGTTGTCAGCAGGCGGTTCTGTATGTACAAAGACTTTGGTAACATTCTTATCTGAAGAGATTATTTTTTCTTCTATCTTCTCTGATACCTTGTGCGCATCTTTCACCTTCAAATCTTTCTTAAGGGTGCATGATATTGACACATGAAGTTCATTATTGAAGCGCTTCACATTAATTACCCCAAATTTTTTTACTTCATCAATATTTACCAAAATATTTTCTATCGCTTTCATTAATCCAGGTATCCGAATATTTTCAGGCTTTCGGTAAATTACTCGATCAACCTCTGTATCTATATGAATGGTTATTGTTGAATCTTCAATGAACTCTTTCTTTAATCTATTTTCAAGCTGGGATGCTGCGATATGTGCTTTACTTAAAGCAGCTTCCGAGTCAACCTCTATGTGTGCATCAATCTCAATCAAGTTTTCAACCTGTCTAACCCACAAATCATGAATTCCTTTTATTCCTGGTATTTCAGTTGCAATTAGCCGAATCTTGTCTACCATCTTCTCATTTCCTTCCTCAGCCTCTACATGAACTAAGACATCCACATCCGGAATCGCATTCCTCACTCTTCCTTCAACTTCAGAGGCTATGTTGTGTGCCTTTTCTAGAGAAAAGATTCGAGGAACATGGATCCGTATATCTGCAAAGGTTTGAGGCCCTGAAGTCCTGACACGCAGATTCTCATATTTTACCACACCTTCTACACCTTCCACTGCATTCTCTATTTTTTTTACGAGATTGATAGGTACCCTGTCTAGAAGAACATCTATAGATTTTACTCCAATCTTGAGGCCAAGATAGGTTATATATATCGATACAATAATGGCGATAATAGAGTCCGCGGTACTATACCCAATGTCGACTAAGATTAATCCGATTACTACGAGGCTTTGGGTCCATATATCCATCTTAAATTGAAGAGAATTGGCTTCTAACACTTGGCTATTATACCTAATAGCAATGCGTTTCAATTTCCAAGCAACCACAATTTCAATAATTATGCTGAACAAAATCCCAACTATGCCAAAAAGATTAAGTGAGATGGTTGTACTAGCGAATAGAAGTCTATTTATCGACTCATAAGCAAGAAAACATACTGTCACTATTAGGATGCCTGTTATCAGAAGTCCACCAAAGTTCTCAATCTTGCCATGTCCATATCGATGCTCCAAATCCGGAGGTTTTCCAGATATCCTCAGAGATAAGTAAGCAGTACCCGAACCAGCTATATCTAGAATGGAATCAACTGCCAAAGCAAAGATAGCAAGGCTGTTGGTAACAAGTGCTAATGCGATCTTTATAGAAGTAAGCAAGACAGCAGCAGCAATTGAAAGTGTGGCTGCTTTTTTCTTGGCCTTTTGTGCCTCAATATCAGGCATAGATCAACATCTTGATAATAATATTTTTATTGGATTCTTTGAAGAGTTTGTAATCGCTTAACCATATTGGGATGAGTTGAGAATAACTCCATGAATCGATCTAACCCGGTACCTGGTTTTACGAGCATCTTATTTACTAAATCTCTATCGTTAAGTCGCCCACTATACTTCGAGAGAGTTGATGCGTCACCTTTGGCAGTGTCCGGATCATTTATGAATAAACTCTTGAAGGAACTGGACCCACCACGTCGTCCTTTCAGCATTGTTTTGGTTTCAGAGGTTGCTATCTTAGCAAGAGCTTCTGATAGCTTACGTGCACCATCATCCACCGTCTTCACTGCATGACGATCAGCATAATATTCACGAATTCTACTCAGACTTAACACGAAGATGCTTAAAATAAAATAAAGTGCCATTGCAGCTATTCCAATAATGATAGCACCCCCATTATCTCTTCGTCCACCACTATACCAGCTCGAAAGCATGAAAGTAAAACCAATGTAATAAAAAATTGCAGGAAGAACTGAGGCGAACATCATAACCTGAACGTCTCTATTTTTCAGGTGCCCTACTTCGTGTGCTAAAACAGCTTCAACCTCCTCGGATTCAAGACTATTCAGCAAACCTGTAGTAACCGCAATTCTATTGCCGTAGCGTGGTGATCCATAAGCGAATGCATTTGGCAGTGGAATGTTCGCCAACATTACCTTTGGTTTCTTTAGTGCTGATTTATGGCATATGCTGTCAAGCATTCGGTGGAGTTTCGGTTGCTCATCATACGTGACTTCTTTTACCTTATATAATGAATCTATCAATTTAGGTGAAAAGATCCATTGAAGAAGATTAATTAATCCAACAAAAATGATTATAAAATAAATATTGAATGTCCCAGTCAGAGTTAATAAAATTGTGAATGCAAGTGTAGATAAACCAATAATAAATGCTAGTGTCCCAAAGATTGAGAGGCGTAGTTTCAATAGACTCATTTCTTATCCTTGTTAACAGCTAGAAATACAGATTTAAGTATTAAGTGCAATCTTTCTAAGAACATTCTAATAAATTAACCTTCTTATTAATTATCTATCCAGATGATTTACGACTCTGTTCAATCAATTTAGCTTTCTCAACTTTGAAGAAGGGTTCTCTAATAGATACCGCATTCTTGAATAATTCAATAATCTTGGTATCATCAGCCCCTGATCTCATAAATGATAGAAAATCGATATGATTATTGTTTCGAAGCAGACAAGGCTTAAATTTGCCGTCATAAGTTATTCTCATTCGATTGCATCCCATACAGAATTTAGTATTATGCATGGGTCTAACTATCTCAACTATTACTCCGTTTGCAAGCTCATATTTGGGTCTCCTATGTGAGATACGTTCGGTTGAAGCAACACACTTATTTTTCAAGTCGTTTTCAATTGAATCCAAAGGGAAATGATACTTCTCGTAGAATAATGATTCATTGGGTACTAGTTCAATAAGTTGCAGTACATTAGTTTCAGAACCCCCTATGCTTCTGGAAAATTCTACTAGATCATCCAACTTGTCATCATTTATTCCTCTCATAACAGTTGTATTCATCTTGACTGGAAGTAACCCAGCCTCAATAGATGCTTTAATTGCTTCAATTGTTTCGGTTAATTTGTCAGCTCCAGTTAAGAGTTTGAACATTTCACGATTGAGAGTGTGGAGACTAACATTCACTCTTTTTAATCCATTATCCTTAAGTTTAGAAGCCAGTCCAGAAAGATGGGTTCCATTTGTGCTGAGAGAAATCTCTCTCACACCTAACTTATTGATACGCCCAACTATTTCTACAATATCTCTTCTGAGGAGAGGTTCTCCACCTGTTAGCTTAATCATAGATATGCCAAAACTAGCCAAAATACGTGTAATTCTTTCTACTTCTTCTGCCCTAATAATATTGTTACTAATTTCTTTGATGCCTTCCCTATGACAAAATTCGCAACTAAAATTACACTCCATCGAGCTATTGAGCGATATACGTGCCTGAGTTACTGGTCTACCATAAGGGTCTAGAATAGTCAACATCAAATATCGCGTATTTAGTTGGCTATATACCTGACTATCTACCAGAAAATCATATTTAAGATTTATATGTTATACTTAACTCTGCCATTGAATAGAAGCTAGATCATTATGGATTTTGAAGAATCTGAGACACCGCCCGAACCACAAGAGATACCTCGTAAGTTTATCTGGTTAATAGGTATTACAATTAGCTTATTTCTTGTTTGGGTTGCCGGTACTCAACTAATATGGTTCTGGTTGAATCTTATAGAATTTGGAGAATTATTCATACGACCTTTCTACTTTGAGATTCTTGGAGGTTCAATCTTAGCCTTTTTAGCATTATTCAGAGTAGATTTCAAGAGTAGACGTTCAATTACTTGGTGGTTAACCAGATTAGTTTTGCGAGTCTTAAAAAGTTCCAGGGCGGAAATATTAACAATTCCTCCAGAATATTTGGAGTTTACATATTTCAAACTCTCAAAAGTGAAGTTTCTTCTTTGGCAAGTCACAAAGGTTCTTATTGGAATGACTATCTTCTCAAACATAATATTTGGTATGAGCATTCAAGCAATGTTTAATGGTTGGAATTCAAACATCTTGAGTATTCCTAATCTATTGGTACTTCCTTTCGTAACGCCCACTCTCTCTATGACTTTTGCTGAGCAGAGTGTTATACCATTAACCCCTGCACTAACTCTTCTTCTAACTCCAATTTTAACCGTGCTAGGTGTTCGGCTGATAATTCTAATTGGCTTAACCCAAATAGTTAAAGTGGGGACCTCTATATTCCTTCAATCAACAGAACCTGGACAACCTGTAAATATTCCAGTAGCAACGATTGAAGCCCTAATATCATTAGCCCTTTTATGGACCGGTGTAAACATGTTCTTTCCCTCTTACATTGACTATAACACCAAATTCATTATTGGTGGAGTATTTGGAGCTGGGCTATTATTTGCAGTATTCTCTTTCTTAGATCGTTCAAGACGAAGACGTGTTACACCTAGAACTGGGCGTAGTATGCTCTTTCGGGTCGTCACCATCTTGATTATTGCAATAATAGCAGGCTCAGCCGTAGCTGTACAGAATAGTGTAGCTGATGCTAGAAAAGTTGAGTGGTTGGGTCCATATACTACTCAAGAGATATCCGTAAATCGATATCTTGCCCAAATTGACGAAATAAATGAAGTCCGTTATAACTTTAGTATCTCTCCAGTTGCACCCAATCAAATAGGTCGATATGTAGAGAATCAG
>PVBE012311964.1_pt1 | contig 28388 bp, 21 predicted proteins | sample 1631181 | NCBI WGS metagenome assembly PVBE01 (sample SAMN08397723, study PRJNA350692) | Marine metagenome, whole genome shotgun sequencing project. | isolation source: water | place: Pacific Ocean | collected 2012-04
ATCGAGTAGATGTCGTGGTGCGGCGGCGGCGAGATCAGGGTCACGCCTTCGGTCGAGTGCCGCAGGCGGGCGATCTCGGCCGAGACCTTGAAGCCGGGCAGCTGCCCGCCTTCGCCGGGCTTGGCGCCCTGCGCGATCTTGATCTCGATCTCCGAGGCGTTGTTGAGGTACTCGGCGGTTACGCCGAATCGGGCCGATGCGATCTGTTTGACGCGCGAGTTGGCATTGTCGCCGTTGGGTCGTGGCTTGGCCCGCTCGGTGTCCTCGCCGCCCTCGCCCGAGCACGATTGGCCGCCGATGCGGTTCATGGCGATCGCCAGCGTCTCATGGGCCTCGCGCGAGAGCGCGCCGTGCGACATCGAGCCGGTACCGAAGCGCTTGCGAATCTCGGTGATCGATTCGACCCGATCCAGCGGCATCGGCGAGGATCTCGGCTCGAACTCGAATAGATCACGAAGGTTGACCGGCGGCAGTTTGCCGAGCGACTGGGTGTATCGCTGGTACTGGCCGAAGCTGTCGTTGGCGACCGCGGCCTGGAGCATGTGGATGAGGGTGCCTTCGATGGCGTGGACCTCTCCCGAAGCGCGGTAGCGGTAGAGCCCGCCGGTCGGAAGGACGTTCGGTTCGGCGGCGAAGGCCTGCTCGTGAAGCCCCAGCACCATGCGCTCGATCCCGGGCAGGCCGATCCCGGAGACGCGCGAGACCATCCCAGGGAAGAACTCGGTCACCAACGATCGCGACAGCCCGACGGCCTCGAAGTTGCGCCCGCCGCGGTACGAGCTGATCACCGAAATGCCCATTTTCGAGATGATCTTGAGAAGACCCTGGTCCACCGCGGCGCGGTAGCGCTCGCCCGCCTGGTGCGCCGGCAGCTCCGCGAACAGACCCCGCGCGCAGCGATCGGCGATCGTCTGTTCCGCAAGGTAGGGGTTTACCGTGGTCGCCCCAACGCCGATGAGGACGGCAAAGGTGTGCACGTCGAGGCACTCGCCCGAGCGCACGTGAAGCGAGGTGAACGTGCGAAGTCCCTCGCGCACGAGATGGCTGTGAACCCCACCGGCGGCCAGGATCATAGGTACCGGCGCGCGCTCGGGCCCGACGCCTTCGTCGCTGAGGATAAGGTGGGCCCGGCCCTGGCGCACGGCATCCTCGGCCTCGTCGCGAATCCGATTGAGCGCTTGCCGTAGGGTCTGGCCGGCCGCCTCGAAGGTGCAGTCGATTTCGAACGCGCTCTCGCCGATATGAGCCCGTAGCTGGGCGAAATCGCGGTTGGACAGAACCGGCGATTCGAACAGCAAGACCTCGGTCTGGCTCGAACTATGACCGAGCACGTTGCCAAGGTTGCCGAGCCTGGTCTTGAGCGACATGACCCGGTTTTCGCGCAACGAATCGATCGGCGGGTTGGTGACCTGGGAGAAGTATTGGCGGAAGAAATGGTGCAAGCCGCGGTAGCGCTGCGACAGGACGGCAAGCGGGGTGTCGTCGCCCATCGAGCCGGTGGGCTCCTTGCCGTCCTCGACCATCGGCTGGAGGATGATCTCGATCTCCTCCATCGTGTAGCCGGCGGCGATCTGGCGCTGGCGCAGCGCATCGCCGGTGAGCGGCTCGGGTTCGGCGACCTCGGTCTCAGGCAAGCGACCGATCGATTCGACCCAAGCGTCGTAGGGCTGCTCGGCGGCCAAGAGGTCCTTGATCTCGTCGTCGCGGTAGAACCGCCCCTCGACGCTGTCGACGGCGATCATCTGGCCCGGACCCACGCGGCCCTTCTCGATCACCTTGGATTCTGGGAATGGCACCATCCCCGCCTCTGAGCCGACCAAGACCAAGCCGTCGTCGGTGAGCCAGTAGCGAAGCGGCCGGAGCCCGTTGCGGTCCATGCCGGCGACAATCCAGCGTCCGCCGGTGGCGGCGATCGCGGCCGGGCCGTCCCACGGCTCCATCACGCAGTTGCAGTAGCTGTAGAGCGCGCGCCGGGCCTCGGGCATGGTGGTCTTCTTCGACCACGATTCCGGCATTAGCACGGTCTTGGCCAAGGGCGCCGAGCGCCCACCGCGCACCAGCGCCTCGAAGGCGGCGTCAAGCGCGGCTGAATCCGAAGAGCCGGCCTGGATGATCGGCTTGATGTCCTCGGCATGGTCGCCGAAGGAATCCGAGGCCATGCGGATTTCGTGGCTCTGCATCCAATTGGCGTTCCCGCGGAGCGTGTTGATCTCGCCGTTATGGGCCAGCATGCGGAAGGGCTGGGCCAGCCGCCAGGTGGGGAAGGTGTTGGTGGAGTAGCGCTGGTGGTAGATGGCGAAGTTCGAGACGAAGCGCGCATCGAGGAGGTCGGGATAGAACGCGGTCAGCTGCTCGGCCAAGAACATGCCCTTGTAGATCAGCGAGTTGCACGAGAGCGAGCAGATGTAGAAATCGCCGATGTGAGCATCGAGCACCGCCTTTTCGATGCGCCGGCGAATGATATAGAGGTCGCGCTCGAACTTTTCGTCGCGACCGCCCTTGCGGTTGTCGATCATGATCTGCTCGACCTCGGGCCGCGTGGCGTTGGCGGTCTCGCCGATCACCGAAGGATCGACCGGCACCTGGCGCCAGCCGTAGATGTTGTACCCGAAGCGCAGAATCTCGCTCTCGACGATGGTGCGGCAGGTCTCCTGGGCGGCGAGGTCGGTCTTGGGCAGGAACACCATTCCGACCGCCAGCGGGCCCTCGCGCGGCTCGTGCCCGGTGCGGGTGATGTGCTGCTTGAAGAAGTCCTGCGGAATCTGAACGTGGATGCCGGCGCCATCGCCCGTCTTGCCGTCCGCAGATACTGCGCCGCGGTGCCACACCGCCTTGAGAGCGTCGATCCCGGCCTCGACGACGGCGCGGCGCGGCTTGCCGTCGACGGCGGTAACGAAGCCGACCCCACAGGCATCGTGTTCGGCGGCGGGATCGTACAGGCCGGCCTCGCGCAACCGTCGTGCGTTGGCGCGCCACGCTGCAACAAACTCCTCGCCGGATTCGTGCACGGTCATGGCCGGGCCTCAGGAGGCCTTGACGAGCTCGGCGGGGACGCTCTGCGCCCGCTCTTGCAGATAAGCGTGAATCGAGTCGCTGGCGATCCGAGCATCGCGAATCGCCCACACCACCAGCGAGGCGCCGCGCACGATGTCGCCGGCCGCAAAGGTGCCCTCGCAGCGCGTCGCCAAACTGCGGAAGTCGGTCTCGATCGTCCCCCACCGCGTGAGCGCCAGCTCAGGCTCGCCGAACATGGCGCCCAAGTCCTCGGGATCGAAGCCAAGCGCAAGCACCACGAGGTCGGCATCGACAACGTGACTCGAGCCTTCGATCGGTTCGGGCGCGCTGCGTCCCGCGGCATCGGGTGCAGCCAGCCGCATGCGCACCGCACGCACGCCGTTGACCTCGGTGTCGCCGAGGAAGGCCTCGGGCGCGGTGAGCCAGACGAACTCGACCCCCTCCTCCTCGGCGTGGCGCACCTCGCGCATCGAACCGGGCATGTTCTCGCGGTCGCGGCGGTAGAGGCATCTCACCGAGACCGCGCCCTGGCGCACCGCGGTGCGCACGCAATCCATCGCAGTGTCGCCGCCACCGACCACGACGACGCGTTTGCCCGCCGCGTCGAGCGCGCCCGATTCGAAGTCGGGCACCGTGTCTCCGAGACCTTTGCGGTTGCTGGCGGTAAGGTAGGTCATGGCGGGAACGATGTTGCCAAGGCCCACACCGGGCACCGCGATGTCGCGTGCTGCGTAGACCCCGGTAGCGATCAACACGGCGTCGTGCGCAGCACGTACCTCGGCAAAAGAGAGATCGCCTCCTACCTCGACGTTGCGATGGAATACGATCCCACCGTCTTCCAGCAGTCGTGTCCGGCGCTCGACCACATGCTTTTCGAGCTTGAAGTTCGGGATTCCGTAAACCAGCAGGCCGCCGGTCCGGTCGTAGCGGTCGTAGACCTCGACGGCGTAACCCTTACGCCTGAGCTCTTCGGCCGCAGCCATTCCGCCGGGCCCCGCGCCGATGATACCGACGCTCTGCTCGCGTTCGATGCGCGGCGTCGGTGGCTGCACCCAGCCGTTCTCGAACGCGGTCTCGGTAATGTGGTTCTCGACCGAGCCAATGGTCACCGTGCCGAAGCCCTTTTCGATGACGCAATTGCCTTCGCACAAGCGATCTTGGGGGCAGATGCGGCCGCATACCTCGGGCATGTTGTTGGTTGCGGCGGCGAGCGCGTACGCCTCTTCGAGGCGCCCCGCGGCCGTCAGCATAAGCCAGTCCGGGATGTTATTGTCGAGCGGACAGTGGACCTGGCAAAAGGGAACGCCGCACTGGGAGCACCGAGCCGCTTGCTCGCCTGCCCGACGACGCTCAAAATCGTCATAGATCTCGCGGAAGTCGTGCAATCGCGCATCGGCCTCGCGCTTTGCGGGCCTCGCGCTTTCGACATCGAGGAACCTGAGCATTCGCTCCGTCACGACATTCCCCCTACCAGGCGGGCCGGCGCGTCCCTCGTGGACCGTGGACGTTGCGCCCGCGATTCCTTCATAGCGCAGCCCTACCCAAAACACCAGCGGAAAATGGCATTTTAAGACAGCTTCATTGACTTATTTGATTGAATCGCAACTCGCCCAAGCGGATTCTCTAAGGAATCTGCGCTCGAACGAAAATTATAGGTCCGAAATGATACATAAAACGGACCCGCACTACCACGAAGATCGTGCAACAGCGCCCGTATTCGGGTATCTGTCCGGACCAGGCCCGGCGGCGAGCATCACCCCATGAGCCTCCTTCAGATCATCGTCATCGCCCTGGTGCAGGGGATCACCGAGTTTCTGCCCATCAGCTCGTCCGCCCACCTCGCCGTGATTCCGGCGCTTGCGGGCTGGCCGGATCAGGGGCTGGCCTTCGATGTTGCGGTCCACGTCGGCACCCTCGGCGCGGTGCTGGTGTATTTCTGGCGCGATGTCGGGGCCATGCTCGGCGGGTTGTGGTCGGCGGCCTCGGGGCGGCGGAGAAGGCCGGAGGGTGCTCGGATGGCCGGCCTGCTCGTCGTGGCAACGGTCCCGGTGGTGATCGCGGGCGGGGCGATGCACGTCCTTGGCGTCGACGAGAGCCTGCGGCGCGTGGATGTGATCGGGGGGACGCTAATCGGATTCGGGATCTTGCTGTTCCTCGTCGACCGTGCCGGCATGACGGTGCGCCGGCTCGAGCACTTGGGCACGGGCGGTGCGGTGTTCATAGGCTTGGCGCAAGTCCTGGCGCTTATACCCGGCACCAGCCGCGCCGGCATTACGATCACTTTGGCCCGCCTGCTCGGCTTCGAGCGGCGCGACGCGGCGCGTTTCTCGCTCCTCCTGTCAATCCCTACGATCCTCGGCGCCGGCATCCTTAGCGGCGTCGATATCTACCAAACCGGCGATGTTGAGCTCGGCCTTCGCGCTGCGCTTGCGGCGGCACTGGCCTTTTTGGCCGCACTTGCGACCATAGCGGTCATGATGGCGTGGCTGCGGCGCGCCGGGTTCACGCCCTTCGTCGTCTACCGCGTGATCGCCGGGGTGGCGCTGTTGATCTGGTGGTACTCGCCGGGTCTCGGCTAGGCCGGGCGATGCGATTCGGTGTGACCGGCCCTCCGGTAACGTCGGAGATAAGTCGCGACGACTGGCTCGATGGCGCGCGCTGCGACACCGAGGTCGGAAAGCCCGAGCGCGCCGTCCGAAACAACGTTATCGCGGCCGAGCTGGAGTAGCTGGTCGCGGGTGAGCGGGGGCTCGGGCAGCAGCCCCATTAGCGCCGCCAGCGGCCGCGCCAGCGCCAATGGAATCGAAACCAGGCGTCGCTCGCGCCGGGTCTCGGCGATGACCAGTTCCATGATCTCACGGTAGGTGTAGACGCGCGGGCCGCCGAGCTCATAGGTCCGGGAGGTGCTTTCCGGCGAGTCCAACAGGCGGCTGACCGCTTCGGCGACATCGCCCACGTAGACCGGCTGGAAGCGCGTCGCGCCGCCGTCGAACAGTGGCAGCGCCGGCATCAGCCGGGCCAGCGCGGCGAAGCGGTTGAAGAAGTCGTCCTCGGGACCGAAGACGACGCTCGGCCGCACGATCGTGGCGCCGGGAAATGCTTCGCGCACCGCGGCCTCACCCGCCGCCTTCGAACGCGCGTACGCCGAGGGTGAATCGCCGCCGGCGCCGATCGCCGAGACTTGAACCAGCCGCGCGACCCCCGCCGCGGTGGCGGCCCGGGCGACGCGTCCGGCCCCCTCGACGTGCACCGCGGTGAACGAGCGGCGACCGCGCTCGAACAGAATCCCGACCAGGTTCACCACCGCGCCTGCGCCGGCGACCGCCGCAGCCACCGAGGCCTCGTTGCCGACGTTGGCCTGGATCGGCGCCACCTGGCCGACATCGCCCATCGGGCGCAGGAACCCCGCGGCCGAGGGGTCGCGAACCGCCACGCGGACGCGCGCGCCCTTCGCGGCGAGCCGCTTCACCAGGTAGCGGCCGATGAAGCCGGAGCCGCCGAAGACGGTGATCACGGGTTCAACCATCGGCCCAGAATGCCCGAAGTCGGCCGCGCGTACGAGCCCTTATCCGCAAACCCTGGTACAAGCGCGCTCAGCGCGTGCGATCGCGCACTTCGCTCAAGTAACGCGCCGACTCGGCGGCATGCACCACTGCGGCGCGGACCATCGAATCGAAGTGCCGTGTGAGCACGCGGATGTGCTCGGTGGTGTTGAACACGAAATACATCTGGCCGATGTAGATCGCCGCGCGCCTCGGGCCGAACACGGTCAATGGCACCGAATAGTGGGTCAGACCGTTGTAGAGGTAGAGCCGAAGCGAGGGGTAGAGCTCCTCCACGAGCTGGATCATCCACTCGAGCTGCTCGCCGCGCGCCGGCGCCGAGAGCTCGCGCCACAGGCCCTCGCCGCGGGCGAACCCCTCGACGTCCTGCACCGGCATACACACCTCCATGTCCGTCTCCGGCAACCGCGAATAGGCGAGCTTGCCCTGGCTCTCGACGATGGCCCGGTCCGCATCGCGGGTCGAGAAGTCGCGGTACTCGTGCTCGATCACCTCGTCGGTCTTTACCAGGTCCGGCAGGGTGGTCGGAACGTAGCGGATCTTGTAGCCGATGGCCTCGGCGCGCCAGCGCGCGAGTCCCGCGTCGACCGGGCTCCCCGGGCTCGGGGTCACCTGCATCGATTCGAGCAAGATGTCGGCGCCAAGCTTGGCCTCGCCGCTCAAGCCCATCAGCCAGTCCAGGCTCACCTGGAGCGTGGCGGCGAGCGCCACCACGGTTTCGGCACGCGGCAGGCGGTCGTGCTCGGTTGAAAGCAACTGCGACAGCGTCGATCGATCCACGCCGATGCCACGGGCAAGCGCCGAGCGATTGAGCCCGGTCGTCGCCATCGCCTCGCCAAGTCGCGCCCGAAACAGGCGCGCAGTGTCACGCCGATCCATCTTCTGCAACCGGTTGCCCAAGCACGCCACAACAATACGACGGGTCGAGCGTGAAATCACCAATTATGCATCAATGTTTCGTACTAGCACGTTGTCTACGCACCTACGCGAACTCATGCTCGCGGTATGACGCCGTTGCCGCCGAATCCGCGCCGCGCCGCCGCCGTCCGCCGTTTCGAGTGGCCGACGTGGCTGGTCGCGAGCGCGGTCTACGGCGGTTGGGGCCTTGTGACCTGGCACGCGGCTTCGCTTCCGTGGTGGGCCCTGCTGGTTCTGGGAGCGTGGTTCGTCGGCTGGCACAACTCGTTGCAGCACGAGACGGTCCATGGCCACCCGGCAGGCGCGCGATGGGTGAATGCCGCGTTGGGAATTCCCGCGCTGGGGCTGTGGATGCCGTACGCGATTTATCGCGAGCGCCACCTCGAGCACCATCGTACGCCCGACCTCACCTCGCCGCGCGACGATCCCGAATCGTTTTATTGCGAGGTCGCGCGCTGGCAGCGCATGGGTCCGGTCTTGCGCGCGCTCTATCGGTTCAACCAGACGCTCCTTGGCCGAATGCTCGTCGGTCCGGCGCTCGCCGCGCTCGCCTTCTGGGGCATCGAGGCCGGTCGGATCGCCGCCGGTGATCGCGACGCGCTACGCGCTTGGCTCATCCACGCCGCCTCGGTGGCGGCGGTCTTCGCTTGGGTCACCGCGGTGTGCCGGATTCCGCCGTGGGCCTACATCGCCCTGTTCGCCTATCCTGGGCTCTCGCTCACCCTCCTTCGCTCCTATCTCGAGCACCGTCCGGCACCTAACCCCGACCACCGTACCGCCATCGTCGAAGGAGGCGCCGTGCCGGGACTCCTCTATCTCAACAACAATCTTCACTTCCTGCACCATGGGCGGCCAGACCTCCCCTGGTACGCGCTTCCCGCGACTTACCGAAGGGAGCGCGAATCGCTCGTGGAAGGGAATGGGGGCTATCGGTTCGCGGGCTATGCCGAGGTCGCGCGACGCTATCTGTTTCGGGCCAAGGACTCACCCGTCGCCGGTAGCCCCCCTCGCCCGCTTTGCGGGATCGCCGACCGGTCCTAGACTTCGCATCCCACGCGCATCCGAGAGGCCGCCATGAGCCAGACCCGAGATTCGGCACGTTTCGTCATCGTCGGCGCCGGGGTCCACGGCCTGTCGACCGCGTGGCACCTGGCGATGGAGCTTGAGGCCCGCGGCACCGGCAGCGGCAAGGACATCGTGCTTTTGGACAAGTCCGGACCCGGGGCCGGCGCCACCGGCATCGCCTGCGGCTGCGTGCGCAACTTCTATATGACCGAGGCGCTGCACGCCATCGTCCGCCATTCGATCGACGTGTGGACCTACGATCCCATCAACTTCGGCTTCCAACAGGTGGGCTACGTCTCGTGCGGCGAGGCCAACCAAGCCGAGGACTACCACCGCATCCAGCGCAGCCAAGCCGCCGTCGACTATCGCTCCGAGGTGTACGCCGGCAAGGACGCGCAACGCCATCTCAAGCGCATCTGGCCCGACTTCAAGACCGACGGCATCGGCGCCGTCTTGCACGAGCGGATGAGCGGCTACGCCGGCACCATGCACGTGGCCCGGGGCCTGGCCGAGAAGTGCGCACAAGCCGGGGTGCGCTGCCGCTACGGGGTCGAGGTTACAGGATACGAGACCACCGGCGATCGGGTCGTGGGTGTGCGCACGAGCGAAGGTGACATCGCCGCCGACGCGGTGATCCTGGGCCTTGGCGCATGGATGCCCAAGCACTGGGAGATGCTGGGCAAGCCAGGGCTGCTCGATGTCCGCTACCCCGACGGCGAGGTCGAGGCCGATCGCGACATGTGGACCTACTGGCGATTGCGCGAGGGCGAGGTCTACGCCGCCGAGTACCGCGATGCCGAGGGGCTCGATCCGCCGGTGCTGCACGTCGAGCTGATGAACACCCGGGTGATCGACGAGGCCACCGGGCAGGAGCTCGACGAGCCGGTCTACGTCTACTGGAAGAACGCCGCCGAGCGCATGCCGCGGCCCGGCATCCAGGGCGGCATGATACCGATCGAGCTCGGAGCCGAGGCGGCGGTCGAGCCCTATGGTCACGCCTCCGATGCCTACCAGGCCGAGGCCACCTTCGGCGGCGCCTTCACCTCGGCGCTGGCCCAGCTGATGGGCCGGTTCGAGGGCTGCCGCGGCGAGTTTCGCGAGCGCCGCAACGGCGGCATCGGCGCGTTCACGCCCGACAACGTTCCGATCTTCGACTGGATCTTGCCCAACGTCTACATGATCGCGGACTCCGGCCACGGCTTCAAAATGACCGGCGTCGGCAAGCTGGTGGCAAAGATGCTGGCGAGCGGCGACGAGGTCGCCGAGCTCACCCCCTTCGGCTTCGATCGATTCGCCGCGGGGCGCACCTTCGGCGAGCGCAACTCCAACAGTCCGTGGATCTGATCTAGCGGGCTACCGGCGCGCCGTCCTTGACCGTGCCGACGCAGGCGTTGGCACCGATCCAATAGGCGAGCTCGGCGGGATGGCCGATGTCCCAAAGCGCAAAGTCCGCGCGCTTGCCCACGCTCAATGTTCCACGGTCGGCGGCCAAGCCGAGCGCGGCGGCGGCGTTTCGCGTGATGCCGGCAAGCGCCTCCTCCGGCGTCAGGCAGAAGAGCGTGCAGGCCATGTTGAGCATCAGCAACAGCGATAGCGCGGGCGAGGAGCCGGGATTGCAGTCGCTGGCCACCGCGATCGTCACGCCGTGGGCGCGCAACGCCTCGACCGGCGGCGCCCTGCCTCCGCCCAAGGTGTAGTAGGCGCCGGGCAACAGCACGGCCACGGTGCCGGCGGCGGCCAGCGCCGCGACCCCGTCGTCCGAGGCGTATTCGAGATGATCGGCCGAGAGCGCGCCGAAGCGCGCCGCAAGTGCGGCGCCGCCGCTGTCCGAAAGCTGATCGGCGTGCAGCTTTACCGGCAGCCCCTGCGCTCGCGCCGTCTCGAACACCGCGGCGGTTTCGGCCGCCGTAAAGGCGATCCCCTCGCAGAAGGCGTCGACGGCGTCGGCGAGCCCGGCAGTGGCCACCGCCGGCAACACCTCCTCGCACACCAGTGCCAGGTACCCTTCCCGCCCGCTCGGAAACTCCGGCGGCACCGTGTGGGCGCCGAGATAGCTGGTAACCACCGAGAGCGGGCATCGCTCGCCAAGGGCGCGTGCGGCGCGCAGCATCTTGTGCTCGGTCTCGGAATCGAGTCCGTAGCCCGATTTTATCTCGATGGTCGTCACACCCTCGGCCGAGAGGCCGGACAAGCGCTTCGCGGCAGCCTCGACAAGATCCGGCTCGGGCGCGCTCCGGGTCGCCGCGACGGTCGACAGGATGCCGCCGCCCGCGGCGGCGATGTCTTGGTAGCTCGCGCCGCCGAGCCGCATCTCGAACTCGGCCGCTCGGTCACCGCCGAATACGGCGTGGGTGTGGCAATCGATGAGTCCGGGCGTGATCCACAGCCCGCCGGCGTCGACTACGCGGGCCGCACATCGCTCCGCGTCGCCCGGCAGGTCGGCCACCCGGCCGAGCCAGGAGATGCGGCCGTCGCGGACACCGAGCGCGCCCTCGGCGATGGCGCCGTAGGGCTCGCCGCCCGGCGTCATCGTAGCCAAATCGGCGCCAATCCACAGGCCGTCCCACGCCGGCATCGTCACCGCGATCGCACCCCGCTTTACTGCGCCTCACCGGCTTTGTAGCCTAGCCCAAATGCCTCCGGCCACGATACCAAGGGATGGGGCCGCCGCGCGCCTCGGCAACGCGCACCGGGTTCGTGCGCCGCGCGGCCGGCGACTCACCGCGCGGAGCTGGCAGACCGAAGCGCCGCTGCGCCTGCTGATGAACAACCTCGACGCCGAGGTCGCCGAAGACCCCGAAGCGCTGGTCGTCTACGGCGGTACCGGGCGCGCCGCGCGCAACTGGGAATGCTACGAGCGCATCGTCGCCGCGCTTACCCGGCTGGGCGACGAGGAAACGCTGTTGGTCCAGTCGGGCAAGCCGGTCGGAATATTCCATACCCGGCTCGACGCGCCCCGGGTACTGATCGCCAACAGCAATCTGGTGGGCCGCTGGGCCACCCTCGAGCACTTCGACGAACTCGACCGCCGCGGCCTGATGATGTACGGCCAGATGACCGCGGGCTCGTGGATCTATATCGGCAGCCAGGGCATCGTGCAGGGTACCTACGAGACCTTCGCCGAAGCCGGCCGCAAGCACTACGGCGGCGACCTCGGCGGCCGTTGGATTCTGACCGCCGGGCTCGGCGGCATGGGCGGCGCCCAGCCGCTCGCCGCGACTCTGGCCGGGGCCTCGATGCTGGCGGTCGAGTGCCGAGCGGGCCGCATCGAGCGACGCATCGCCGAGGGCTACCTCGAGTGCATGAGCCGCGACCTCGGCGAGGCGATTGGGTTGGTGCGCGATGCCTGCGCGGCGGGACGGGCGCGCTCGGTCGGCCTCCTCGGCAACGCCGCCGAGGTCTACCCCGAGCTCCTGCGCCGCGGCGTCCGCCCCGATCTCGTCACCGACCAGACCTCGGCCCACGACCCGGTGCACGGCTACCTGCCCGCGGGTTGGACGGTCGCCCGCTGGGAGGACATGCAACAAGTTGATCCCGCCGCGGTCGCGCAGGCGGCCAAGCAATCGATCGCCGCCGAGGTGCGCGCCATCCTCGCCTTCCATCGCGCCGACGTCCCGGCCGTCGATTACGGCAACAACATCCGCCAAATGGCCAAGGACGCAGGGGTCGACGATGCCTTCGATTACCCCGGCTTTGTGCCGGCCTATATCCGGCCTATGTTCTGCCGCGGCAAGGGACCCTTCCGCTGGGTCGCGCTTTCGGGCGAGGCCGAGGACATCCGACGCAGCGACGCCAAGCTCGCCGAGCTGATGGCCGAGGACCGCGACCTCGTCCACTGGCTTGACATGGCGGGAGCCCACATTCCCTTCCAGGGCCTGCCCGCGCGAATCTGCTGGCTGGGCCTCGGTGCGCGCGCCAAGGCGGGACTCGCGTTCAACGACATGGTCGCCTCGGGGGAGCTCTCCGCCCCGGTGGTGATCGGTCGCGATCACCTCGATTCGGGCTCGGTGGCCAGCCCCCACCGCGAAACCGAGGATATGCGCGACGGCTCCGACGCGGTCGCCGACTGGCCGCTCCTCAACGCACTCCTCAACTGCGCCAGCGGCGCGACCTGGGTCAGCATTCACCACGGCGGCGGGGTCGGCATCGGGTATTCGCAGCACGCTGGAATGGCGATCGTGTGCGATGGTACCGAGGCCGCGGCGCGCCGCATCCGCGACGTGCTGACGAACGATCCGGCGAGCGGGGTGATGCGCCACGCCGACGCCGGCTACGAAGACGCGATCGCCTGCGCGGCCGAGCACGGATTGGATCTGCCGATGCTCCAGCCGATGGACCGATCCGGGTCATGAGCCGTAGCGCGCGCCCCGGCGATTTGCTGCCGCTCGTGATCCCTGGCGCCACTCGGGCCGAGAATCGCTTGCCGCCGCCGGCGCGCGACTTTGGTCCCGAGATCGCCGCGGCGGTGGTCCGCCTCGCCGCCGAGATTCCCTCCGAGGCGCGTACCGCCGAGGCGCTGGGGACGCGGCGCGAGGGCAACGGCATCTTGATCGACGGCGACGGCCTCGTGCTGACCATCGGCTACCTGATCGTCGAGGCGCGTGCGGTACGCGTACGGACCGGCGACGGCCGCGCGATTCCGGCGCGCGTCATCGGCTATGACCACGAATCCGGGTTCGGGCTGGTGCGCGCCGAGGACCAGCTCCCCGGCCCGCCGCTCGTGCTCGGCGTGTCCGCCGGTATCGGGCCGCGCGAACCGGTTGCGCTGATCTCCAGCGGCCCCGAGCCCGGGGCGATCACCGGTGCGTGCGTGGTCTCTCGCCGCACCTTCGCCGGCTACTGGGAGTACCTGCTGGACGAGGCGATCTTCACCACGCCGCCGCACGACAACTGGGCCGGGGCCGCGCTTGTCGGCCGCGACGGCCGGCTGGCAGGCGTCGGATCGCTGATGGTCAACAATGCCGCTGCGGATGACCGGGCGTTGCCCGGCAATATGTTCGTGCCGATCGACGCGCTCGCGAGCGTATTCGACGATCTTTTGAGCCACGGCCGGTCACGCCGCCCGCAGCGTCCTTGGCTGGGCATGTTCGTGGCCGAGAATCTTGGACGACTGATCGTCAGCCACCTCGCCCCGGAAGGCCCCGCCGGGAGCGCCGGCGTGGTCGTCGGCGACATTATTCTAAGTGTCGGCGGTCAGCCCGTGGTCTCGCTTGCGGACTTCCTGCGCAACGTCTTCGCTCTTGGCGAGGCCGGTGTGCCGGTACCGCTCATGCTGCTTTCGGGTACCACGGTGCGCGAGCTGCCGGTGCGCTCGGTAGGCCGGCTCGACTACCTGCTAATTCCCTAAGCCACGTCTTTCCGTCGACGGCGATTAAGCCCTTATTCACACAAGGGCAATAGAACCGGATGACGACCATGCGAACCGAATCTTTCAAGATACTCGTGGCGACCTCCGATGAGACCGTGCGCTCGACGCTGGGACCGGCGCTCGAACGGTCGCCGCTCGACGTCTCGCCTTCCTACGTGGCCGATGCCGAGGCCGCAGTGGCCTCACTGGTCACCGGCAAATGGGGCTGCGCCATCGTCGATGCCGCGCTCTTGGATGCCGACGCGATCGACGTCGTCCGCGAGCTCCGCGCCAATCGAGTCAAGACGCCCATCGTCGTGCTCACCGCGGAGATCGACGAGGCCGCCGTCAGCGCATTGATCGAGGCTGGGGCCTTGGAGTGTTTCGAGGTCAGTCAGCTTTCGTCGCACCGCGTCGCACGAGCCCTCGCCGGGGCCGTTCGGGTGTGCTGGGCCGAACATCAAACCGACCTCTTGGCGCGCAATGTGATCCGGCACGACGTCTACGACCAACTGACCGGGCTGGCCGGGCGGGCACTGTTCTTGGATCGCGTCGAGCAGATGATCGCGATGGCGCGCCGCGAAGGGCGTCCACTTGCGCTGCTGAGCATGGACCTCAACCGCTTCGGCAGCGTCAATAAGGCGCTCGGGCACCGCATCGGCGACCGCCTACTGCAGGAAGTGGCGGCGCGGCTACGCGCCGTCGCTCGCGAATCGGACGCGCTCGCGCGAATGGGCGGCGACGAATTCGCCGGCCTCCTGTCCGCCGGCACCATGCCCGCGGGCGCAGTGATCACGGCCGAGCGCATCGTCAACGCGATGGCGCGTCCGTTTGTCATCCAGGGCCATCGGCTGGCACTCGGAATAAGCATCGGCATCTCGCTCTATCCGGCCCACGGCGAGGACGCTGCAGCGATGATGCGGCACGCCGAGGCGGCGGTCATCCTGGCCAAGCGCGACAACAGCGGGTTCGCCATCTTCTCCGGCGAGGACGACCGCGAGGGCATCGATCGCATCGCGCTAACCGGCGATCTGAGGGCCGCCATCGAGCAAAACGAGATGGCCATCCATTACCAGCCCAAGGTCAATTTCGAGAGCGGATCGCTGTGCGGCGCGGAAGCGCTGCTGCGCTGGCAGAGCAGCCGGCACGGCATGGTCCCGCCCGACAAATTCATACCCTTAGCCGAGGAAACCGGCCTCATGATTCCGCTTACCCATTGGGTGCTCGAGGGCGCGCTGGCGCAGCAGAGCAAATGGCGCGCCGAGGGGCTGGTCGTGCCGGTCGCAGTGAACCTCTCGCCGACGACCCTGCACAACACCGATTTTCCCGATCAGGTGGACGAATTGCTGCGGAAATGGGGAATATCGGCGGATCACCTCGTATTCGAGATCACCGAGAGCTCGATCATGTCGGATGTCGTGCGGGCGACCGAGACGGTCCATCGCCTGGACCGGATGGGCGTACGAATCTCGATCGACGACTTCGGCACCGGCTACACCTCACTCGCCTACATCCGCAAGCTGCCGGTGAGCGAGATCAAGGTCGACAAGTCCTTCGTGCTCAGCATGCAGGAAAGCAATGATGACGCCGTGATCGTGCGCTCGGTCGTCGATCTCGGCCACAATCTCGGTCTCGACGTGGTCGCCGAGGGGGTCGAAGACCGAGAGACCTGGGACATGCTGTTGCAGCTCCGCTGCACCACCGCCCAGGGTTACTAGCATATGCCGGCCGGTCGATCCCGTCGCCCTGGCCGGATGGGTACACCGCCAAGCGCTCGAGCCGCACGAGCCGCCGCAGCTACGCGCCGGCGCCGGTTAGACTAGCCTAACCGAGCGCGAACGGCGGGTCCCACGCGCAAGCGAAAAAAGGGGCGCCAAGTACGCGGGCCAGAACGGCCCCAGCATCGCATTGCGCCTGCTTCGCGTACCTGGCGCCCTATTCAAGCACCCTGGCACGAAGCCGTGTCACCGACGGCCCCCGCGTTCGCGATCCCAAGGATCGACCTTGGCGCGAAGCGGCGGACTCAACTCTTCGCGCTACACAACCGGGGTGCCATCAGGGAGAGGACGGCAACCTCACCGGTGGCGCGAGCCGAGCCGGCAGTCCGGCCCGGCATCGCGGCTACCGCCGTGGCGGAGCACGCGAAGCCCAACCGATACCACCTCGTGCCGAGCCCAGCAGACCGCAGGCATTTAGCCCGGCCCTGCTTGAGATCCATAGCTCGTCACGCGGTCCTAAGACCGTCGGCCTCCATCGGCCGCACACAGCGCGGCGAAGAAGGGCCTTGCCGTCCCACGCCGGGGTTTCCGGCGGTGTGCCCGCCATGTAAGGACGGACGGGCAAGACAATGACAGTTTCGTACCGCAAGAATATTGACTAGTCGGACCAAAAACCGCAATAATAAAACATCTAATTCTAGAAAAAAGTTGTGCAAAAGTAACTAAAATCCCCACAATTCACCAACATATTTTCCACAGTTTTGTTCACAGCTACGCCGGGCATCGAATGATCACCGCGCTTTCCTTCGCCGTTGCACGAAACGCTGGGAAATGAAAACATGCCGGCGTCCATACGACGGCGGCGCGAAGAGTTGAAGCAAATGGCGATTGCCCGACTGTTCATCTTGGTGACGGCATTCACCCTCGCCGCGCACGGGGCGTCCTCCGCGACTGGGTCAGCCTCGGAGTTCGTGGCCCAGCTGGGCGATCAGGCGATCAACGTCCTGCGCACCACCGATACCGACCTCGGTGACCGCGAGGCCCGTTTCCGCGGCCTCCTGCGGCAGGGCTTCGACTTGGGTTTCATCGGCCGCTTCGCGTTGGGGCCGCACTGGCGGCGGGCTACGGCCGAGCAGCGAAGCGACTACCTCGAGGTGTTCGGCGATTACGTGTTGCAGACCTATTCTTCGCGGCTCGGCGGCTATGCCGGCGAGACCATGACGATCGTCGCCGAGCGCCGGGCGGGCGAGAAGGATTCACTGGTGCAGACCGAGATCGCGCGCCCGAGCGGGCCCGCGATCAGCGCCGAGTGGCGGGTCCGGAACATCGACGGCCGGCAGCGCATCATTGATATCACCATCGAGGGGGTCAGCATGGCGGTGACCAAGCGTTCCGAGTTCTCCGCGGTGATCCAGAGCAGGGGCGTCGACGGCCTGATCGCCGCGCTCCGGGCTCATACGAACAAGGTATCGGCCACCGCGTCGCGGAACTGAGATGGAACGGGCAAACCTGCTGAGCGCGGCGAATCCGGTGAGAGCGCTGCGCGCCTCGTTCCTAGCGCTCCTCGTCCTCACGCTCGCGGAGGCGGCGGTGGCGGCCGACTTCGACACGGGGTGGCAGGCCTATCAGCGCGGTGATTTTGTCGCCGCCCAGGAGCAATGGTGGCCGCTGGCCGAGCAGGGAGACGCCCGCGCGCAATACAACCTCGGAATCCTGTTCGATCAGGGCAAGGGCGTTCGCCAGGACGCCGCGCGCGCCGTCGAATTGTGGCGCGAGGCGGCCGAGCTAGGCTACTCCGCGGCCCAGCACAATCTGGCGTCCAGCTTGATCGCGGGCGAAGGCTCGCCGCAGGATTTCGTGGCGGCGATCGCATGGCTCAAGAAGGCCGCCAACCAGGGACTCGCGCGCTCGCAGTACACGCTCGGCAAGATGTATGACGCCGGACTGGGCGTCGAGGCTGACGCCGAGGAGGCTTTCTTCTGGGTCCGCAAGGCGGCGCAGCAGGGCTTCGACCGGGCGCAATATAGCCTTGGCAAGATGTACCGCGACGGCGCTGGCACCAGAGCGAATCTGGAGACGTCGTTCCGTTGGTTCCTGCGCGCCGCGAAGCAGGGTTACGCCAAGGCCCAGGACAAGGTTGGCGCCCGTTACGCCCGCGGCGAGGGGGTCGCCAAGGACGAGGCCCGGGCGCTGGCGTGGACCACACTTGCGGCGGACCAAGGGTTCGCCGCGGCCCTCGAGCGGCGCAAGGAGTTCCTCGCGCACCTGAACGCCGAGGCGGTCCGCGAAGCCGAGCGGCTCGTCCGCGAGTGGCAACGCTAGCCCAATGCAGGGCCTTCGCCGCGTGCGGGAGTGGAGCTGTGGGATCGCGCTGGTCAGCGCCCTGGCGCTCGGGCTTCCGTCGCTGGCGGAAGCCGCGGTGCCGGCGCCGCTCGCCGCGAGCATCGAACGGGCGGCGCAGACCCTGCGCGTACTCTCCGATCGGGAGACGACGATTGCGCTCCAACTCAACAACCGGGACCTCGCGGTAACCCTGGCGCGTCAGGCGCGCGAGCGCGCCGCGTCGACGTTGAGCGCGATCGTCATCGCCGGCATCGCGGCCCATCCGACGATGACCGGGGACATCGTCGCCGCGGCGGTACGGGTCGCGCCTGAGCATAGGAATTCGATCGTCACCGAGGCGATGGCGGCGTATCCGGGATTCGCCGCGGCGATCATCGCCGGCGGAGGGGGACGCCCCGCGCCTCGGTTCGACGACCTGGTCGAGCTGGCACCGGCGCGGCCGGCGGCACCCCAACAGCGCGTCGAATTGGTTTCCCTCGGCGGCGGTGCCGAGACGATCAGCGATCCCATCGAGGGCTTCAACCGTGTTGTTTTCGCGTTCAACGACGGCGTCGACCTGTTCATCCTGCGGCCTACCGCGACGGTCTACGGGTTTATCACGCCGCGGGTCGCCAAAGAGGCGGTGCAACGCTTCTTCCTTAATCTCAAGGGGCCGGTGATCCTCGTCAACGACCTGTTGCAGCTCGAGGTCAACGGCGCCACGATTACCGCGGGACGTTTCATCATCAACACGACGATCGGCGTCCTTGGACTGTTCGATGTCGCCGGTTTCTTCGGCCTCGAGCATCACCCGGCCGATTTCGGACAGACGCTGCACGCCTACGGCCTGGGTCCGGGACCGTACCTCGTGTTGCCCCTGTTGGGGCCGAGCACGGCACGGGATGCCGTGGGCTGGAGCGTCGATCTCTTCTTCGATCCTTTGACCTACGTCCTCGATACCGGCGCCAAGATCGCCGTCTCGGCAAGCAGCGCTATGGTCGAGCGGGAAAGGCTGCTGGTGCCGCTCGAAGAGCTGCGGGACACCGCGGTCGATTACTACGCGGCGTTGCGCAGCGCCTACTACCAGGACCGGGCGATCGAGCTCAACCGCGGAGCACCCCCATCGACCTCGGAACGCGACGCCCTGTTCGACGCTGCCGAATAGGATGGGCGGCGCCCGCGATTTCGGCCCCGACGTCGTCCTCGACAACCCCGCCTACGTTCACCCCAGCGCCACACTCCACGGCCGTATACGGCTGGCCGAGGGCGCCTCGGTATGGGCCAACACGGTGATCCGGGCCGAGGTCCACGACGTCGACATCGGCGCCTTCACCAACCTTCAGGACTTCGTGATGGTCCACGTCGATTTCGGGTCCGGCGTCCGCATCGGCCCCTATTGCTCGATCACCCACCACGCCGTGGTTCACGGATCGACCATCGGCGCGAACTGTCTGATTGGGCTCAACGCGACAATCATGGATGGCTGCGTTATCGGCGACAACTGCATCGTCGGCGCCGGCGCGCTGTTGCGCGAGGGCACCGAGGTTCCCGCCAACTCGATCGCGGTGGGTGTACCGGCGCGGATCATCGGACCGCGCGAGAACTTCGTGGCCAACCGGGTGAATGCCTTCGCGTATTACCGTAACGCGCTCGCCTATGCGGCCGGCGATCACCGCGTCTGGGCGAGCGCCGAGTACGCCGCCGCGGAAGCCGCCGAGCGCGCGCGCCTCGAGGCCGAACATGGGAGCCGCGTGGGCCCGGACGTTCGAGCGGCGCCACGGTGATGGTGGAGCCTCCCTACCTGCTGTTCCTGGGCGACGCCCGCGACCAGCTGGCGGCCAAGACCGCGAGCGGCGTCGCAACCTGGCGGCCCGAGTGGTGCCTTGGCCAGCTTCGCCTTGATGGCTGCAACGCCGATGCCGGCCTCGCCGAGCTGACGCCGGCCGAGGCCGCACAGCGTGGTGCGCGGACGCTGGTCCTGGGCGTCGCCAACCAAGGCGGCTTCGTCCAGGAGAACTGGACAGCGACCATTCTCGACGCCCTCGAGCACGGCCTCGACGTCGCCAGCGGTATGCACGCCAGGCTCGCCGACATCCCCGGCGTGGGCGCCGCCGCCGAGCGCGCCGGGGGCCGATTGTTCGACCTTCGCCAGCCACCCCAGGAATTCAAGACCGGCACCGGGGCCAAGCGCGGCGGCAAACGCCTGCTGACCGTCGGGACCGATTGCTCGAGCGGCAAGATGTACACGGCGCTGGCGATCGAACGCGAGATGCGCCGTCGCGACATCGCGGCCGATTTCCGGGCGACCGGTCAGACCGGCATCCTGATCGCCGGCCAAGGGGTCGCGGTAGACGCCGTGGTGGCGGACTTCATTTCGGGCGCCATCGAGTGGTTGGCCCCGGACGCGGCCGAGGACCACTGGGACCTGATCGAAGGCCAGGGTTCGCTGTTCCACCCCGCGTACGCCGGCGTAAGCCTCGGCTTGCTGCACGGCGCGCAGGCGGACGCACTGGTGATGTGCCACGAGCCGACGCGGCGCCACGCGCGTGGTTTGCCTGACTACGCGCTGCCCGACATCGGGACCTGCATCGAGGCCAATCTTGCCGCGGCGCGGCTCACCAACCCCGCGGCCCGCTTCGTCGGCATCGCACTCAACGCCGGCGAGCTCGAAGCCAACGCGGGCGCGGCGCTGGCTCACGAGCTCCAAGGGGCGCACGGAGTGCCTTGCGTCGATCCGATGACGATGGGCGTGGCTCCCATTGTCGACCAGCTCGCGTGAGTGCGCGCGCGCTTTCGGTTCGCCAGGAATCGTGGCCGATTCGCGGCGCCTTTACCATCTCGCGCGGCACCAAGACGAGCGCCGAGGTCGTCGTCGTCGAGATCGCCGAGGACGGTGCGTTGGGGCGTGGCGAATGCGTTCCCTACCCGCGCTACGGCGAGAGCCCTGAGAGCGCGGTGCGCCAGATCGCCGAGGTCAGGGGCGAGATCGAAGGCGGGCTCTCGCGGACCGGACTGCAGGGCCGTCTGGCCGCCGGCGCCGCCCGCAACGCGATCGACGCCGCGCTTTGGGACCTCGAGGCGAAAACAACCGGAACGCCGGCGTGGCGGCTTGCCGGCGTGCCCGAACCGGGGCCGCTTATCACCGCCTACACGCTCTCGCTTGACACGCCCGAGCGCATGGCCGCCGCCGCGGCCGCGGCACAGCGGCCGCTTCTCAAGCTCAAGCTCGGCGGCCACGGCGACGTCGAACGCGTACACGCAGTGCGCGAAAGTGCTCCGGGTTCGCGGCTGATCGTGGACGCCAACGAAGCCTGGACGCCGGAGGTCTTTGCGCGCTCGGCACCGGCCCTGGCGGCTCTGGGCGTCGAATTGATCGAACAGCCGCTGGCCGCGGGCCAAGACGACGCGCTGAGCGGGCTGGACCGCGCGGTCCCCGTGTGCGCCGATGAATCGTGCCGCGGCGATGGCGAACTCGAGAGTCTCGACGGGCGCTACGAGTTCGTGAACCTCAAGCTCGACAAGACCGGTGGCCTGACCGCGGCGCTGGAACTGGCGCACCAGGCGCAGGCGCGCGGCTTTGGGATCATGCTCGGCTGTATGCTCGGCACTTCGCTCGGCATGGCCCCGGCTGCGCTCCTGGGCGCCGCCGCGGCCTACGTCGACCTCGACGGCCCGCTGCTGCTCGACGCCGATCGCTCCCCGGGCATCCGCTACGAAGGCAGTGTCATGCACCCGGCCCGGCCGGCGCTGTGGGGCTAGACAGGAGGGCGGCGGTGGCCCGATTGCGGACGCTCGATAACCTCAAAGCCGGCGGCCGTGTGGTATTGGTCCGCGCCGACCTCAATGTGCCCATGCGCGATGGTACGCCGACCGATTGGACCCGCATCACGCGGTTGGCGCCGACGATTGCGGAGCTTCGCGCCGCGGGTGCGCGCATCGCGCTGATATCTCACTTCGGGCGCCCCGAGGGCGCGGACCCGGCGTTCTCTCTGCAACCGCTGATCGGACCGCTCGGCGAGGCATTCGGCGGCGCTGCGCCCGCTTTCGCGCCCGATTGCATTGGCGAGAGAGCGGCGGCGGTCGTCGGCGAGCTCGGCGGGGGTGGCGAGGTCGCGCTGCTGGAGAACCTGCGTTTCCACCCCGGCGAGGAAGCCAACGACGCCGGATTCGCGGCGGCCCTGGCGGCGCTCGGCGATCTATACGTCGGCGACGCATTTTCCTGCGCCCACCGCGCGCACGCCTCGGTGGTCGGCCTGCCGAGGCTATTGCCGGCGGTTGCCGGGCGGGCGATGCAAGCCGAGATCGAGGCGCTCGAGAGTGTCCTCGAGGTACCCCAGCGGCCGCTCATGGCCGTCGTCGGCGGCGCCAAGGTCTCGACCAAACTCGGCCTCCTCCACAGCCTCGTCGGTCACGTGGATACGCTGGCCGTCGGCGGCGCCATGGCCAACACTTTTCTCAGAGCCCGCGGTCACAGTATCGGCCGCAGCCTGTGGGAGGCCGACCTCGCCGCCGAGGCGGGCGCGGTCGAAACCGCCGCCGCGGCCGCTGGCTGCGCACTCCTCCTCCCCGAAGACGTCGTGGTCGCGGCCGAACTTGCGCCTGGCGCCGCCGTTCGCACGGTTGCCGCCACGGCGGTGCCCGAGGATACGATGAGCCTCGACGTCGGACCGGCCACGGTCCGTGCGCTCGAGCGGGCGCTGGAGCGAAGCCGGACGCTGGTATGGAATGGACCCTTGGGCGCGTTCGAGACGCCCCCGTTCGACGCCGGCACCAACGCCGCCGCCAACGCCGCCGCGTCGCTCACCGCCAGCGGGGATCTCTTGAGCGTCGCTGGCGGAGGCGACACCGTCGCAGCGCTTGAACATGCCGGCGCCGCCGCGCGATTCACCTACGTCTCGGCCGCGGGTGGCGCGTTCCTCGAGTGGTTGGAGGGCAGGGAGCTTCCCGGCATCGCCGCGCTCGCCGGGTGAAGACCCCAGACAACCGCTAGCCCTGGATCCCCGCCGTCTTGAGGTTTTGTTGGAGTTCCCGGAGCCGCGCCTTGCGCTGCCTATCGCCCTCGGCGCCATCAAGATAGCCTTCGAGGAATCCGGGCTCTCGAATATAGCCGCGCAAGAGGTTTCGCGCCGCCTCGAGGTTGGCGCCGCCGAGGAAGCCGCCCTCGGCGAACAGCGTCATCAGTCGCCGGGCCTTCTCCGGGGCCGGGGACGCTTCCGAATCGAGACGCCCAAAGAAATCGATCCGCTCGAGGTAACTCTCGTGGAGATCGCCGAGGACTCGGGTGTACTTGTCCTTGGCGATGTCGCGCAGCGAAGAGCGGAGGAACGCGGCGCGGAGCGAGGCCACGCCGACGAGACGCCGCTCGTCGCTGTCTTGCTCGGCCAGAATCCGCTCGCCGATCTTCGGGTCTCCGAAGATGTAGTCGATGTAGTTTTCCACCATGGTCTGGTTGTGCTTGCCGACCACGATCGATTCGAGATCGAGAAGGAGGGATATCTGCTGCGACTTGCTGGGAAACTCGTATAGCCGCTCGGTAATGTTTTCAATCGACAGCGTGCGGCTCAATCGTCGCTCGATGAGCTCGATCGTACGCGCGCCGCCGATCACCCGGGTACCCTCGCCAACCCGGCGGTAGATGATGCCGATCGCCCGCAGTTCGTGCATGAAATCGCTCGAAACCAGCGGCGTCCAGGTTGCCAGAATGCCGTGCAAGTTGGCGCCCAGCGCCGCCTGGACGGTCGGCCATTCACCCTCCCGCATGACCTCGTTCAGCCGTGCCAGAACCGGTTTCGCTTCGGGTTGCAGGGCATAGCGAGCGTCGTGCAGATCGACCACCTGATCGAGCCGGTCCTGCAGGAGCTCATACCCTCCGAATAGGGTATCGACGGCTACCTTGCTGCGCAGGCACTCGCCGACGATGACGTCGATGTAGCGCTGCTCATCGGCAGCCAAGCCATCGCTGACCAGCGCCAGCAGCCGTTCGATTTTCGCCGCCCACGAATCGCAGCCTTCCATATGAAGGCTAAGCAGATAGAAGACGCGCGCGTCGCGGTCCGGCACCGCGCTCTTGTCGATCACCGCGCGCACCGTCTCGACGTAGGTCTCTTCTGTGATCTCAAGCTCGCCCGCGCCGCGCGCCGCCTTGCGCAGCAGCCCCGGGAAATCGTCGAGCAGCACGTGCAGCTCCTTGATCCTGTCCGTCACGCTGCGCGGGGTGTCGCGAACTTGGGCGAGCGCGGCTTTCTGGACCGCGGTCTCGAGCGCGTTGCCGGCCAGCGAGAACCGCTTTTGGTACTCGCGGTGGTGGAGAAGCTCGGTCGGGGTGATAAACAGGTGGTCGAGGAAGGAACGGCAAATGCGGCTGATCACCTCGCGCGCGCGGCGCGTAGAAGTCCTTGACCGTCTTGCAATCTGCGGACTTTGCGAAATCTCCGTCCAGGGCATCGGACATCGCGGCGACCTTCGAATCTTACGCACGCAACAGACCGGAACGGCGGCCCGTGGGCGCCGCGCGGCCGCCGATTCATACCACAAACCACAAGAAAATGGCGCGAATCGCTAGTCTAGACCGTTCTGGTGTCGAGGGTGGCGCTGCTAGCCGGCGGCGGATACCTGCGCTCGAGCGGACAAAACTCCTGAATCCTCGATCGCGCGCGGAACCTCGGCCTCGTTGCGCGGCGCCATCAGGTGGACCCCGGCGACTCCGGGGACATCCTGGAGTTCCTGCATGAGCTCGACGCAGATCCGGCGGCCCTCGCGTTTGGTATCGCTAGCACCTTCCATGCGCCGGACCACGGCGTCGGGGACCACTGTGCCGGGTAGATTTTCTCGCATCCAGCGCGGCGCACCTGCCGAGCCCAGAGGGCCGATGCCCACCAGCATCGGTACCCCTCGGCCGATGCCTACCTCTTCGAGTCGGGCGGTGTAGCGCCGCACCACGTCGACATCGAAACACAACTGGGTCTGGATGAAATCGGCGCCGGCTTTCACTTTGGCCTCGAGTCGGTCAGGTTTCCAGCCAGTTGGCGGATCGATGGGCGTGTCGGTAGTGCCGACGAACAGACGCGGTGCCGTGGTGATCTCGCGCCCCGAGGGGATCGTGCCTTGGTCGCGCATGGCGGTCGCGGTGGCGATCAGCTCGGGGCTCGTCAGGTCGAATACCGGTTTGGCCATCGGCTGATCGCCGGCGGCAGGGGGATCGCCGGCCAAGCACAGAATGTTGCGAATTCCGAGCGCCGCCGCGCCCAACAGCAGCCCCTGAAGCGCGATGCGGTTGCGATCGCGAGTGATAAGCTGAAGCACCGGTTCGATGCCGGCCGCGGCCAAGGTGGCGGCGGACGCCAAACTGGCCATGTGGGCGCGGGCCCTTACCCCGTCGGTGACGTTTACCGCATCGGCGAGATCCTTTAGCGGGCTGGCACGATCCAGCAGTTCTCGGGGGTCGCTCGAAAGCGGCGGCGTCACCTCGGCGGTGACGGCGAAGATGCCGGCGTCAAGGATGCGCTCGAGCTGGCCGCGCCCTTCCGGATACAATCGCGGGTTCATCGCCCTGCAGGGGGTGCGCCAGCCACGCTGGCCGGGCGAATTCGGGTCTTGGACATCTCGGCTACCAACGGAAGCGCCACGGCGGAAAAAGCGGGCGCGAACCTAAGCATAGAACGGACGTATTTGACAGCACCGCTGGCGGGCGCCGAACCGGGCCTCCCCGGTAGCGACATTTTTGCAACAGGCGCGGCGACGATGACGGAGGGGGTGTCGCGTACCTAGCCTTTGCAACCTTGTTGTGGTACCCAATTCACGGCTCGGCTGAGGCCGGCGCGCCGTGGTGTGCGCTGTCCGCTGGCCAGTAGCGTTGGTTTTGAATTGGCCGCATTTTGCCCCCTATGGATTTAGCCCCGCGCCCCCTCTGGTCTGCTCGGCTCGCCGGAACCGCGGCGGTGCTGGTTGTGCTCGCCGCATGCGCGAGCCCGGGCCCGGACGCCGTGGCCGTGTCCGCCGAAATCAACGATCCGCTCGAACCGCTGAACCGAGCGATCTTCGGTTTCAATCTCGCCCTCGACAAGGCGCTGCTGCGGCCCGTGGCCATCGCCTACCGCGACGTGATCCCAAAGCCCGGCCGCGACGGCGTGCGCAACTTCCTCGACAACCTTGAGACACCGGTGGTGCTCGCCAACGATGTTCTACAGGGGAGCGCGGAGCGCGCCGGCACTACCGCCGCACGTTTCGCCATCAACTCGACGATCGGCATCGCCGGGTTGCTGGAAGTTGCCGCCGGCATGGGTTTGAAGCGCCACGACGAGGACTTCGGCCAGACCCTGGGCGTTTGGGGGTTCCCCGAAGGTCCTTTCCTCGTGCTTCCGATCCTCGGTCCCTCGCCACCGCGCGATTCGGTCGGACTGGTGGTCGATTACTTCATCGACCCTCTGACCTATGTGTTCGACAACAACGATGTCGAATGGCTGTCGATCGTGCGCTACGGCGTTCGCGCCGTCGATTCGCGCTCGCGCAGCGTCGAGACGCTCGACGAGATCGAACGCACCTCCATCGATTTCTACGCCACCGTCCGCAGTCTCTATCGCCAGCAGCGCGCCGACGAGATCCGGAACGGCGAACCCTCGCCCATGGTTCCGGTGCCGGAGATCACCTTGGAGTTCGACGAGGACGGGGCGGACGAGGTTTCGCTCGTCGCCGACTAGCTGTCGCGCCGCGCATGCCGTCACGACGGATCGTCTTGTCGCTTGCCACCGCTGCGTGGCTTGTCACTTCCGTGGCCATCGCGGGCGCCACCGCCGCGCCTGACACGGCGGATGAGTTCATTCGAACCCTCGCCGACGAGGCGATCCAAACGCTGGCCGACGAAACGCTGAGCGAGGCCCAACGCGAGAGCGAGTTCCGCGACTTTCTGGTGCGCGCCTTCGACGTCCGCGTCATCGGACGCTTCGTCCTCGGCCGCTACTGGAGGGTGGCGACGCCTGCCGAGCGCAACGAGTTCGAGACCCTGTTTCTCGAGTTCGTGGTTCGAACCTACGCCAGGCGTCTTGGTCAGTACGGAGGCGAGACCTTGCGCATCGTCGATACGCTGAGCCGCGGCGGCGAGGACACGGTGGTGCGGAGCGAGATCATCGCTTCGGGCTTTCCCGAGGTGCGTGTTGACTGGCGGGTCAGGCGCACCGGCAAGGACTATCGGATCGTCGATGTCACCGTTGAGGGCGTCAGTCTGGCGATCACCCAGCGTGACGAATTCGCGGCCGTGATCCGCAGCAACGGCGGCCAGGTCGAGGGACTGCTGGGCGCGCTGCGCGAGCGGACGGTCGAGACGGAATAGCGGCCGGCGGACCGGTCTCGCGTCCCGCCGCTAGTAGGTATTCTCGGTGAACATCGGGTCGACGCTACGGCCCCAGCGACCCTCGAACGCGATCAAGTGCTCCTCTGCGGGGGTGCGCCCGGCCTCCAGGATGACATGAAGCGAATCGAGGAAATGCACCTCGGTTTCGCCGTAGCGGTCCTCGCGCCCGCGCCCGCGCAGGCCGGCGGTGGCGATCTCCACCGCCTCGCGCGCGATATCGCCCACGGTGCGGTTGCGGAACGGCGTGCCCAGGCCCAGGCGCGGCACCTCGCGGCGCATCTGCTCGCGCTCTTCCGCGGTCCACGTCTTGACCGCGTCCCACGCCGCATCGAGCGCCGCGCCGTCATACAGCAGCCCGACCCAGAACGCGGGCAGCGCGCAAAGCCGCCGCCACGGCCCGCCGTCGGCGCCCCGCATCTCCAGGAACCGCTTGAGCCGCACCTCGGGAAACAGCGTGGTGAGATGGTCCTCCCAGTCGCGCAGACGGGGGAGCTCACCGGGCAGCGCCGCCAGACGGCCTGCCATGAAATCGCGAAACGACTGCCCCGAGGCATCGACGTAGGTCCCGTCGCGATAGGCGAAATACATCGGCACGTCGAGCGCATGTTCGGCGTAGCGCTCGAATCCCATGCCGTCCTCGAAGACGAAGGGAAGCGTGCCGCAGCGATCGGCGTCGGTGTCGGTCCACACGTGGCTGCGGTAGCTCAGATACCCATTGGGCTTGCCGTCGGTGAAGGGTGAGTTCGCGTAGAGCGCCGTGGCAATCGGCTGTAGTGCGAGAGCGACGCGGAACTTCCGCACCATGTCAGCCTCGGATTCGAAGTCGAGGTTGGTCTGCACCGTACATGTGCGGAACATCATCTCGAGGCCGAGCTTGCCGCGCGTGGGCATGTAGGCGCGCATGATCCGGTAGCGCCCCTTGGGCATTACCGGGATCTCGTCGAGCCCCCACTTGGGTTGAAAGCCGATACCGAAAAAGCCGATACCGAGCTCCTCGGCCACGGTGCGTACTTGTTCGAGGTGGACGTTCACCTCGTCACAGGTTTGGTGCACGGTCTCGAGCTGGGCGCCCGAGAGCTCGAGCTGGCCGCCTG
>PVBE010224303.1_pt1 | contig 28382 bp, 21 predicted proteins | sample 1631181 | NCBI WGS metagenome assembly PVBE01 (sample SAMN08397723, study PRJNA350692) | Marine metagenome, whole genome shotgun sequencing project. | isolation source: water | place: Pacific Ocean | collected 2012-04
AGCTTGGCGCCCTCAATTCGTTCGCAAACCGCTCTAACGACGGTTTGCCGCCCAACCTGTCGCTCCCTGGCATGAGACCTGCGGTCTGCCTGGAACTAACGACGCTTTGCCCCCCAACCTGTCGCTACCTGGCGTTAGACCTCCAGTCTGGCTCGAGGATGCTACTCAACCGTGTAGCCCGCCCGGACCTGCGGTGCGACCAGAAGCCGGCCGGCCAGACCTGGACCACTGCCCGGCCAGAAGCCAGTGCCACGCTTCCCCCTTTATCAGCCCTCCTGGTGGCCATGGATGCACCCGGGCGCCAGCACCTCCAGAAGCGGCTAATCCCGCCGCTTGCGGCGGGGGCCGAGGACGCGGACGCACCCTGGGCTGCCCGGCGCCCTCGGGACGCGCCTCTGTTGGGGCAGGCTGGCTGACAAGGGGAAAGACTGCCTCAGATGAGACCGCTGCATCGCGATTGAGATAGACCGTTCCACCGGGGTACAGTCACCGATGCCGCCGGTCCAGCGCTCCGGGTGCCTTGCCTTTGCGGCCTCCATCGTCTGCCTCCGCTGCCATACCAATTCGATGTGAACATCGCGCAGCGTTGGCGTTATGGACTCGGCCGCGTGGCCCGCCCAAATGCCTACACGTCCAGAAGATGGCCCAGGCGCGCCCGAACCTGAGCGCGTACAGAAGCGACCGCCAGCTTTCCCCCTTAATTGGCCAACCAGCACGGCCACAGCTTCACCCCTGCGCACGCGCCCCTCATCCCCTCACCCCCTCATCTCCTCACCACACGACCGCGCCCACCGGTGCCCGTGCACCTCTCACTTCTGAATGAGGTAGATCTGTCGATCCCCCCGCTTGCCCACCACGGTGTACTTGCGCCCGGCGAGGATCTTCTTCAGCGCCTTGTCCGGGAAGAAGCGGTCCTTGTAGACGAAGACCTGGCGGCCGGCGGCGAGGAACTCCCGGGTCAGGGCGGGGGCGTGCTTGCGGCCGTCGAGCACGGTGTTGACGATGACCACGTTGTGGGTCAGGTGCATGGGGCACATGCTGGTGGCCGTGGGGAACTGGGTGATGATGGCGGCGAGCTGGTCCCGGGGCACGTGCTTGGCCATCTCGGCCATGGTGCCGCCCCGGTTCTGGCGCACCTTGCGCGCGCCGGCCATGTCGTCGAACACGTGGACCACCAGGGACCAGGCGAGGCAGATCCCCAGCAGCAGCGAGAGGGTGCCGCGCAACCAGCCGCGCAGGGCCGCGATCCAGACAAAGGCCATGGCGAAGCCGAGGCCGATGGGCAGCTTGAGCAAGGCCAGCTGCCTCATGGTGGAGTAGGGGGACAGATGGAAGAGCAGGGAGGTGAGCAGCAGGCCGGCCAGGGTGCCGGCCAGCAGGTGCCAGCGCCGCAGCTCGACGCGGTCCACGGCCCAGGCCAGGGCCACGGCGCCCAGCGGGATCAGCTCGAGGAAGTAGCGCTGGTTGAAGCAGAAGCCGTCCCGGCGCCAGAAGCCGGCCCAGGCGTAAAAGCCGATCATCGCCAGGGCCAGAAGCGACATGGCGCGCAGCTCCTGGCGCTGGCCCGGCGGCGTGCCTTCCCGGCGCCAGGCGGCGAGCAGGGCCAACAGGCTGGTGAGGAACCAGGGGCAGGACTGCATCATCGCCTTCTTCAGCGTATCGTTGAGCAGGTAGGCCCCGCTGCCCCGGCGCCGGGCATGATAGAGGAAGCCGATGGCCGGGTGCGAGGTGTAGTCCACGATGCGGGCCCAGAAGAGGTGGAACGGCTCGCGGTAGTCGGCCACGCGTTTTTTGCTGGTGACGAAGTGGAAGTAGTAGGGCCCCTTGCTCACCGGGTTCCACCAGCCGTGGCGCAGGCGGTTCATCACCGAGCAGAGGCCCATGGGCACTGAGAAGCCGAGGATGTACAGGGCGCTGTCCCGGATCCGCCTCGGCGAGAAGAGCAGCAGGCCGACCCCGGTGGCGAAGGCCAGCAGCACGTTCGGGTAGCGCACCCCCGTGGCCACCCCCATGACCACCCCCGCGGCCACGGCGGTCCACGGCGCGGACCCCGCCCGGGCGCGGCTGGCCAGCACGAAGCCGCCCATGGACAGCAGCAGCGACAGCGACTGGGGCCAGACCCCCTGGGCGTACTCCAGCACGTAGCCTCCGAGGACGAAGGTGCCCATGGCGAGGTACGGCGTGTGCGGGCGCTGGCAGTGTCGGCCGGCGTAGTAGAAGACCACCAGGGCGCAGCCGATGGTCGCCAGCACGTTGAGCGCCACCAGCCCGCCCCAGCCGAGCAGCGAAAAGGGCAACGCCAACACAGCCCACAGCGGCGGCACCGTGGAGGCCACCGGCGTCTTGAGATCGCGCCGGGCCACGGCCGCCGGGTCGAAGTAGGCCAGGGCCTTGGTCGCGGTCAGGTTGTCGGTGCCCGGCACGGTGAGCTGCCCCTGCTTCAGGCCCCAGACGGTGACCATGTAGTTGCACTCGTCGATCAGGAAGGAGCCGCGGACGTGGGTCCACATCAGCAGCACCCCGAGGGCGCCCAGCGCGATGAGCGCCCATTTGGACGGAAGCTTCGGCATCACTGTGGCTGCCATCCTAATGGCTCACCGCCCCTTGCAAAAGGGCTATGTGCGGGAAACCGCGTGCGCAGGTGACGTCACGCCAGACGGTCGAGTTTGGGGCGCTGGCGCGCGCTTACATGGACTTGACGTTAATTGAACTTCTGCTAGCTTGCCTGCCATGTATATCCTCGGACTGTCATACGATATCGATGCTGCCGCCTGCCTGGTCAAGGACGGCGTACCCCTGGCCGCCAGCGCCGAAGAGCGCTTCTCCAAGATCAAGCACGACCGTGGCTTCCCCAACCAGGCGATCAAGTTCTGCCTGGGCCGGGAGGGCATCAAGATGGAGGATCTGGAGTGGGCCGCCATGGGCTGGAACCCGTCCATCCACCTCAAGCCTCTGCTGTGGCGCCAGTCTTCCCGGGTGCGTCACCACGCCGAGTACCTGTACGCGGTGCCGAATATGCTGTTCCAGCACTTCAGCGAGCGCCCCAGGGACCGGGTCACCGAGCAGGTGCATCACTTCGAAGACGGCCGCACCCTGCGGACGGCCTACGTCGAGCACCACCTGTGCCACGCCGCCTGGTCCTTCGTCTCGCCCTTCGAAGACTGCGCCATCCTGACCATCGACGGCTTCGGAGAGGACACCTCCACCATGCTGTCGCAGTGCGTGGGCAACAAGATCGAGGTGCTGCAGCAGACCAAGCGGCCCCACAGCCTCGGCTCGCTCTACGCCGCCATCACCCAGTACCTCGGCTTCAAGCCGAACCAGGACGAGGGCACGGTGATGAGCCTGGCCGCCATGGCCGAGCCCAAGTTCGTCGACGACTTTCGCGAAATGTGTCGCCTCAACGAGGACGACGGCACCTTCGAGCTGGACCTGACCTACTTCTCCTACTTCCAGGAGGACACCGACCGGGTCAGCCCCAAGTTCGTCGAAAAGTACGGCCCCGTGCGCAAGTGGGAGGACGAGATCACCGACCACCACATGTCGGTGGCGGCCAGCCTGCAGGTGGTCTTCGAGGAGACCTACATGGGCATGCTGCGCAACCTGCACAAGCGCACCGGCCACAAGCAGGTCGTGGTCGCCGGGGGCGTGGCGCTCAACTGCGTGGCCAACGGCCGCATCCTGGAGCAGACCCCCTTCGAGGATATCTTCATCCCGCCGGCGTCCGGCGACGACGGCACCTCCACCGGCGCGGCGCTCTACCTCTACCACCACCACCTGGACAACCCGCGCACGGGCAAGGTGTTCAAGCGCGCCAGCCTCGGCTGGGACGTCACCGACGACGAGGCCAAGGAGCTCATCGACGTGTCGGTGCGGCGCCACCACAAGATCGACGCGGCCGACACGCCCAGGGTGGCGGCCCGCCTGCTGGCCAAGGACCGCATCGTCGGCTGGTGCCAGGGCCAGGCCGAGTTCGGGCCGAGGGCTCTGGGCAACCGCAGCATCATGGCCAACCCGGGTAACCTCGACCTGAAGGACCAGCTCAACGCCACGATCAAGTTCCGGCTCTGGTTCCGGCCCTTCGCGCCGTCCATGCTGGCCGACCACGTGGGCGAGCTGTTCCAAAACGGCGTGGTCTCGCCCTTCATGCTGCTGGCCTTCACGGTCAAGCCCGAGTGGCGCGAGCGCGTCATCGGCATCCTGCACACCGACGACACGGCGCGGGTGCAGACCGTGACCCCCGACGAAAACGAGCGCTACCACGCGGTGATCGAGCACTTCCACAAGCTGACGGGCAAGCCGATCATCCTCAACACGTCGCTCAACGTGCGCGGCGAGCCCATCGCCAACACGGCCAAGGACGCCATGGCCTGCTTCGACTCCACGGCCATGGACTACCTCTTCCTCGGCAACTACGTGCTGTGCAAGCCCCAGGCCGACTGCATCGCCGATCTGGAAGAGGCGATCAAGGGCGACCCCCAATAATCGAAGACTCCCACGGAGGCAAACGTGATCACCGGTAAACGGATCCTGATGACGGGAGGCCGCGGCTTCCTCGGCAGCCACCTCGTCAAGCGCCTGCACGCGGACAACCACATCATCGTGGTGGACAACATGCGCCGCGACGCCCTGCAGTACATCACGGAGATCGAGGCGGGCAAGCACTACGAGTTCCACCAGCGGGACGTCACCGAGGAGGGGGCTCTGGACGACCTGCTGGAGGGGACGAACATCGTCATCCACCTGGCGGCCGTGGCCGGCGTGAGCAACTACGTCAAGCACCCCGCCACCACCCTGGAGAACAACCTGCTCGGCACCTACCGCGTGCTGCGCTCCATCCGCGGGCGGCCCATCGACCGCTTCCTCAACTACTCCACCTCGGAGGTCTACGGACCCAGGGCGGTGAGCGTGCAGGAGAGCCAGCCCACGGTGCAGGGCCCCATCGGCGAGGCCCGCTGGTCCTACGCGGTGAGCAAGACCGCGGCCGAGCACCTCTGCTTCGCCTACCACCAGGAGTACAAGCTGCCCACGGTGTCGGTGCGTCCGTTCAACATCTTCGGCCCGGGCCAGGTGGGCGAGGGCGCGGTGCACGACATCTCGATGCGCGCCCTGCGCGACGAGACGGTGAGCGTCACCGGCGACGGCCAGCAGGTGCGCACCTGGTGCTTCATCGACGACATGACCGACGCTTCGCTGCTGCTGCTGACGCGGTCCGAGGCGGTGGGCAAGGTGTTCAACGTGGGCAACAGCGAGCCGGTGGTGCCGATGATCGACCTGGCGAAAAAGATCATCGAGCTCTCCGGATCCAAGTCCAAGATCGAGTACGTCAAGCACATCGAGGCCGACGTGATGCTCCGCTCGCCCAACGTCAAGCGCATCAAGGAGGAGCTCGGCTTCTCACCCACGGTGCCGCTGGAGGTGGGCCTGCAGAAGGCCATCGACTGGTACCGCGAGCACCTGGACGCGTCCAGCGCGGTGTGAGATCGACGGTCGGTGGCCGTTCTTTTTTCCTCTTAGGAAAGCAGTAAGGCAGGAAAGGGGGAGGCCGTGCTGTGGCTGTGCCGGCCTCCAGGCTGGGGACGTGTTCTGCGCCCGCGCAGGCTGGTGGGACGGGAGGACGTGCACATGCTTCACCCGGCCCACGCCCTACGAGGAATCAGTAGCAATCATCACTTCGCTGCTTGATGGCGTCCGCGTACGGCGGTGCCCAACCCGGGCACGTGCAGCCGCGCCCCCGAGCTTCCCCCCTGCTCAGCCAATCAGCCCGGCCAAAGCTTCACCCCATCCCATGACCTTCCAGAAGCGCCCCCCTCCTGCTTTCCTGCCTTCCTCAGAGGAACAGCCCGGCCCCGGCGCTTCAGTAAGGTCGAAACGCCCTGAAGATCCCCTCGATCTCGGTCCAGATAAACGCCTTCTGGTGGGGGGCCACCGAGGCCGTCAGCACGTAGGCCCGCCCGCCCTTGACCACGCAGAGGCTGCGCTCCTCCTCCATGCGCCCCTTGCGGCCGGTGACCCAGTAGATGGCCTTGAGCCCCATGGCGCCGCTGCCGCCCACGTTGTTGACCCTGCGCAGCTTGGTCACCCGCAGGGTGGGGTTGCGGCGCTTGCGCAGGGCCAGGGCGTGGTCGAAGACGCCCCGGGGGGTGCGCCCCTTGGCGCTGGCCACGTAGAGGAAGACCGTGGCCTGGTGGATCACCCGCCCCCAGACTTTTTGCTTGCGCACCAGCGGCGTCATGTACCGCCCCTTCTTGCCCAGCTTGCGCAGACCCTCGTCGTGCCAGCCGGCCGGCAGCTGCGCCAGGTAGCGGGCCCGGGCGTCGCTGATCAGGCGCCAGCCCGGGCGGACCTTGATCCGGGGCGGCCCGGCCACCACCGGCGGCTTCTTCTTTTCCGGCAGCGTGGCCGGTGCCACCACGGCCTTGCCGGTGGCGCCGGGGGCCAGGTGGTAGACATATTTTTTGGTGCGCACCAGCACCCCCTTGCCCGCGGCCACGGGGGGTCGCTGCAGGGGTGAGCCCACCGGCACGGTGATCACGGTGGAGCCGTCGTCCGGGCTGTAGGCCACCAGCCGCGCCGCGCCGCGCCCGGTCACGACGCCGGTGAAGAGGCGGCCGCGGTGCAGCAGCAGGTCGGTGTCGGTGACTCGCCCCTTGCGGGTCCAGGACACCTTGCCCGTGGCAGGGTTGTAGGCCATCAGGGTGGAGACCCCGGGCTTCTGGCTGCGGTTGCCGAGGAAGACCAGGCCCGAGCCGGCGGTGCCCACGGCCGAGAACAGGTCGCGGTCCACCGCGGTGTAGAGCCGGGCCAGGGACAGGTCGCGCAGCTTGTTGGCCTTGCGGTAGTCTGCCTCGGTGTAATAGAGCTTCCGCGCGTTTTTACCCCTGGCCTTGCGGGAGTGGTCGATGAACACCACCTTGCGCTCGTCCACCATCACCACCCGGTGCCCGCCGCCCGACAGCAGCTTGAACTTGTAGGTCCGCCGGCCGCTGCGCAGGCTCACCACCTCCAGCCGCTCGGGCCCCGCCTTGATGCCGCCGCCCCGGGGCACGTGAAGCACCACGTGGTGGCCCCGGGCGCCGCGCAGCTCCCCGGTGTAGCCCTTGGCCCGGCCCAGGCGCTTCACCGCCCGGGCGTCGTAGCGGTACACCCCCTTGCTGCCGGTGACGTAGACCGAGCCCGAGGCGAAGGTCACGCTCAGGGGCCCGGCCAGGCCCCGGGATCTCACCTTCTTGCCCGTGGCGGGGTCGATGACCAGCAGCTCCTTGCCGCTGAGCACGTAGACGTACTTGTCACCCGCGGCCATGACCCCGGTGCCGTAGCGCAGCCCGGCGAAGTCCGCGGACCACAACTCTTTTCCAGAGTCCAGCTTGCGGGCGGTGAGGGTGTCGCCGCTTTTGAACACGACCCGGTCTCCCAACACTGCCGGCGGCCAGACCCCGGAGGCAGGCACCTTCCAGGCCACGCCCAGCGCGTCGGCCCGGGCCGGCGCGGCCACGCAGAGGCCGAGGATCAGCATGAGGGGTGAAATCAGAGCAGCTCGCACGGCACGCCTCCTCACTGAAGAGCACCAATGGTACCGGCCATCTTCGGCCGGCGCCATGATCTTCATCACTGGGGCATGGACGTCGCGCACCCGCCACCTATTTATATTCAGCTCGTGCTGTCTGCCGGCTCATCGACGTTGGCCTCGAAAATGGGGTATGATTGCGTCCAGGAACTCCCAGAGGTGCGACCATGCGATACGCCTTGTCATTATTGTTGATCGCCGCCCTGGCAAGCGGCGGCTGCAAACTGAAGAAGGACGAAGACGGAGGCGTGCCCGACGCTGGCCGCGACGCGGCGCTTGGCGACGCGGACGGGCCCACGCCGGTGGACACCGGCAGCGACGTGGGCGACGGCCCGGGCAAGGAGGCCTTCTCCATCCCGGACCTGGGCGACCTGGTGCCCCACAAGGAGTATGTCTACCTGGACAAACCCTGGGTCAAGCTGGACAGCACCGTGACCACGCCGGACGGTCCCACGGTCAAAAGCGACATCAGCACCGCCCCGACCTCGGCCACCATCGGCACCTCCGGTGGAACGTTGATCAGCTCCGACGGCAAGGCGGTGCTCATCGTCTGGGCCGGTGCGCTGAGCGCCAGCGCCACCCTCACGGTCAAGCCCTCGCTCAACACCGTGGGCAACGTGGGCCTGGCCTACGACTTCGGCCCCGCCACCACGTCCTTTTCCAAGAAGGTCAAGGTGATCATCACCTACGACCCGAAGCTGCTCAAGGGCGCCATCCCGGCCAACCTCGCCATGGGCGTCATCTCCTCGGGGGTCTGGACCTCGGTGTCGGGCTCCACGGTCAACGCCTCCGCCAACCAGGTAAGCGCCGAGATCAGCACCCTCGGCGTGTACGGCGTCCTCTGCCAGGGCTGCAAGCTGGACGCGGGCGTGCCCGACGGCGCGGTAAATGACCAGGCCCTCGGCGACGCCGGCGACGCCTCGCTCAAGGACGCGGCCGCGCCGCTGCCCGATGTCTACAGCGTCTGCAAGCACCCCTCGGTGAGCCAGAGCTGCGGCAGCGGCTGGTGTCAGATCCCCGCCGGCTGCTTCGTCATGGGCTCGCCCAAGGGCGAAAAGTGCCGCAACCCCGACGAGTCGCTGCACCCGGTGAAGCTGACCAAGAAGTTCGAGATCATGGACACCTCGGTGACCCAGTTGCAGTTCCTCGCGCGCATGAGCTACAACCCCTCGTTCCACAAAACGTGCGGCAGCGACTGCCCGGTGGAGACGGTGAGCTGGCACGAGGCCGCGGCCTACTGCAACTCGCTGTCCCAGCAGAAGAGCCTGACCCAGTGCTACTCCTGCGCCGGCAGCAAGCAGTACGTCTCCTGCTCGTCCAAGAAGTACAAGGGGAGCAACATCTACCAGTGCCCCGGCTACCGGCTGCCCACCGAGGCCGAGTGGGAGTACGCCTACCGCGGGGGCACGGTCTCGCCGCTGTACAACGGCCAGATCTACTCCTGCTCCGGCCTGGACGCCAACGCCGGCTTCATCGGCTGGTACGGCCTCAACTCCGGCAGCAAGCTGAACAAGGTCAAGCTGAAGAAGGCCAACGCCTGGGGCCTGTACGACATGGCCGGCAACGTCTACGACTGGACCAACGACTGGTATCTCAAGGACCTGGGCACCGCCACGGTCAGCGACCCGGCCGGCCCGTCCACGGGCCTGACCCGCGTCTTCCGCGGCGGCTCCTGGAAGTGCTACGCCCGCACCCTGCGCGGCGCCCGCCGTTCCAGCTACGTGGCCACCCAGCGCTACAACTACATCGGCTTCCGCTGCGTCCGCAGCAACTAGCTTCGCTAGGGTTTCCGAGATCTGGGAGCTTGAGTCAAGTTTACCGCCAGGGGCATATGAACTCTCAACCCGCGGCCTGACTCGGTCGTTGCTAAACAGCGCCGGCCGGTCCGAGGCAGGCAGCCTCGCTAGCCCTGGCCCCCACTGTAGTAAAAAACGCCATACGCCTTATGGAAAATACGCCATGGCACAATGGGTGTTCCTCCCATGGCGAGTTTTGGCGGCCGCGCTAGACTGATACCCAGAACAAAACAAACCCTGAGCAGCTCGTGATGAGTCGAGAAGCCAGGCGGACAACCAATGTTATCAGGGACATGCCGCGGACACCGCTGGTGGTTTCCTACTGAAACAGTGTCCGAGAGCGCGGTTCACACGACTGCACCGGGGTTTGTCAATTATACACCGCACCGGCGCCGGGTCGCCGCCCCTCCCGCCTTCACCTCCGCCATTCGTCTCCCTCCCGTGACCGTCACCCGGCCGGTCACGCGTGGTTGATCGTCCTCCTCCTGCCCCGGGGCTCTTCTCCCCGATGGCATGTGCCACCTGGCACAGTGACACACCGCTGAAAACGCCATGTCATCTGAATGTAACGGGTTTTCATTTGGCCCGCTCATTGCTCTATGAGGGAGACAACAACGGCAACAATTGACGAGGAGGTCTCTGATGAAGGCGATGATTACCCTGCTGGCACTGAGCGTCTGCGTGGGATGTGGTGGAATGGAAGAGGACTACGCGCAGCTACCCCAACAGGGCTTCGAGCTGCCTTCCGGCCTGGACATGGTGGGGGGGCCGCAGCTGGCCACGCCCCGGCTACCCGCGGGGCTGACGCTGGTGCCCCCCAAGCCCCTGGCCACCTCCTGTCCGGCCAAGGCGCCGGCGGACGGCGACGCCTGCCACGCCGTGTCCACCCTCCAGTGCACCGGCTCGGGCTACGTCGAGACCTGCTCCGGCTCCTACGGCGGCGATCGCAAGTGCCGCTGCGACAACGGCACCTGGAACTGCCCCAACATCTTCTGCGGCAGCTTCTGCCCCAAGACCCTGGCCGCGGCCAAGAAGGCGCCGGCCTGCACCAAGCCCCAGGGCGAGGAGTCGTCCGCCTGCTACTACAGCGGCGGCGGCCTCTGCTCCTGCAGCGCCGGCAAGATCTCCTGCATGTAGCGGCGAGCTCCCCCAGGGAAGAGCCCTACTCCTCCGACTCCGACACCGACTCCGAGTCCGACTCCGAGTCCGACTCCGACTCCTTGCGCCAGCGCTGCACGTCCCGCAGGCGGATGCCGGTGACGACGATGATGGTGGTGCCCACGGTGACCATGGGGGCCAGCAGCAAGGTGTGCATCACCAGGGCCATGGTGGCGGCCTGGACCCGGGTGACGCTGTAGAGCCGCGGCAAGCACTCGGCGACGGCCCACTCGAAGGGGCCGATGCCAGCCGGCACCATGGGGATGGCGAAGGCGGCGAAAAGTAAGGTGGTGGTCAAGATCAGGCCGGAGAGCGGCACCTCCATGCTGCCTGCGCCCGAGACCAGGGCGGCCACGGTCACCGTCAGCGCCCACTCGCCGAGGGCGAAGACCGTGGCCCCGCCCAGCAGGTGTGGCCGCGCCATGGCCCGGCTGCCCTCGGCCATGGACTCGATGAAGCGCGAGATGCGCGGGGGGATCCAGCGGGCCGAGGAAAAGAGGTGGCTGAGCACCAGCACGCCGATGATGATGGCCGACAGCACGCCCACCACGAGCAGGGTGCCGGAGAACAGCTGCGGCAGGGGCAGCATGGCCAGCAGCGCCAGCACCACCACGCCGATGACGAAGAGGTCCACCAGCCGCTCGAGGGCCATGGAGCCGATGACCTGGGCCCAGCGCAGGCCGGACATGCGCGCGGCGGCGTAGGCCCGCACCCCCTCGTCCAGGCGAAAGGGGAGCACCACGGACACGGCGCCGCCGGCGTAGATCGCCCCCTGCAGGCGCACCACGCTCAGCTTCTGCAAGGGCCGCAGCAGCAGGTGCCACTTGCAGGCCTTGCAGAGCACGGCGATGACGTCCAGGGTCACGGCCAGCAGCAGCGGGGCCAGGGCCAGGCGCGACAGCTCCTCCTGCAGCTTCGCCACCTCGAGCTGGCGCACCAGCAGCCAGAGGAGCAGCGCCCCCACGCCCATCCAGACGAGCACGAAGAGGATGCGCAGCAGCTTACGGGTGGTGTCGGAGGGCATGGGTGACCGGGGCCAGGAGTCCTAGTTGACCCACATCTCGATGCGAACGGCGGCCATCTCCTTGAGCGTCTTGAGGATCGTGCGCGGGTTGCCGCCGGTGGCCTCGCCACCCTGGCGCGGCTGGTAGACCGACTCGATCTCGATGAAGGAGTACCCCTTGCGCTTGGCGCGCACGATGATCTCCTCCAGCAAAAACACGCCCTCGCAGCGCACGTTGATCCCCTCGAACACCCGGCGGTGCCACAGGTGGACCCAGTTGACGTCGCGGAAGGTGGTGCCGAAGAGCATGCGCACCATGGCCAGAAAGACCCCCGACGACAGCAGGCGGAAGCTGGTGTAGTCGTGGCGCGACAGCCGGGCGCCGATGACGATGTCGGCCAGCTGGGCTGCGTGGAGGAAGCGGCCGATCTCCTTGACGTCGAACTGCCCGTCCGCCGGCACGTAGATGATCCGCTCGCCGCGGGAGGCCTCGACGCCGCTGCGGATGGCGCGGCCCGAGCCGCAGTTCACCGGGTGGCGCACGCAGCGCACCTCGTGGGTATCGCGGCACAGCCGGCGGGCCACCTCCAGGGTGTTGTCGGTGCTGCCGTCCTCGACGATGACCACCTCGTAGGTGATCTTCAGGTCGTCGCAGACCCGGACCACGCGCTGCACGCAGTCCTCGATGGTGTCCTCTTCGTTGTAGGCCAGGACCACCACCGACAGGGCCACCTCTTCGTTCTTTGCGTCTCGCTCGGTCGTTGCCATAGGGATCAAGCTCTCTGCTGTGTCAGATGAAGTCTCGGGTGCGGTGCCGGCTGGTGACGAACGATGTCAGGCGCCCCAGCCCCTCGAGCACGTCCGCCGGGGTGCGCAACAGGGTCCCCATGCGCCGGAGCATGTACTTGGGGCGCATGTAGAACCGGCGGTAGAACTTTTGCTCCCACTGCATGTACTCGCTGTGGGTCATGATCCCCTCGCCGGGCACCGGCTCACACGAGGTGGGGAACATGGAGAAGCGCAGCTTGTCGGAGTACTCATCGTGCAGGTACGTGCCGGGCCAGTACTGAATGCGCGTGACGATGATGTAGTCCGGGTCGGCCTCCAGGGCGAACTCGATGTTCTGCTCGATCTCCTCGGGGGTCTCGTCGGGGGCGCCCACGATGAAGAAGGCCGAGGACTCGATGCCCGAGGCCTTGATGTGGGCCAGCCCGGTGCGAATCTGCTCGGCGGTGAGGCCCTTGTTGTACAGCTCGAGGATTCGCTCGGAGATGCTCTCCACCCCCACGTAGAGCCGGCGGCAGCCGCTGCGGTACATGCGCTCGAGCAGCTCGGGGTCGATGCGGTCCAGGCGGGTCAGGGCGGTCCAGGTCAGCCCCGGCTCCTGCTGGTCCAAAAGATCGCAAAGCTCCATGACCCGCTGGCGCTTGAGGGTGAAGGTGTCGTCGAGGAAGCGCACGTGGTCGATGCCGAGGCGGCGCAGGCCGGCCACCTCCTCGGCCAGGCTGGCGGCCGAGCGGTAGGCCATCTTGCGGCCGAAGGTGCGCACGCAATAGGTGCAGCCGAAGGCGCAGCCGCGGGCCGACATGATGGCCCCCGTGGGCCGGGGCATGAACGACTCGTTGTAGGCGCTGATGTCGATGAGGCTGTGGTCGGCGAAGGGCAGCGCGTCCAGGTCCTCGATGCGCGGGCGCTCGGGCCCTTGCACCAGCTCGCCGTCCACCAGGGTGGCCAGGCCGGTCAGCCCGGCGAGGTCCTCGCCCCGCTGCATGCGGCCCAGGGCCTCGGCGAAGGTTTGCTCCGGCTCGTTGAGCAGCAGGGCGTCGCAGGCCCCGTGCTTCAACGCCTCCTCCGGCCGCTGGGTGGTGATGTAGCTGAAGGCCATCACCGTGGCGCGGGGCACGGCCCGCCGGATCAACGCCAGGGTGTCGAGGTCGTCGCCGCAGACCTCGAAGCCGAGCATGGTCACCACCACGTCGGGGCGCTCCGCCCGCACGCGGGAGATGGCCTGGCTCAGGTCCAGCTGCTCGGCCATGCAGTCGAGCAGGGCGACCTCACAACCAGCCGTCTCCCGGGCCACGGCCCCCACGGTCATCAGCTCCAGGGGCGGGACGAGAAAGTTGGGGGCGTAGTAGGAGGCCACGTACCGGCGCTGGAGCCGGTGCTCGTGGGGCAGGTTGATCAGCAGTACTTTCATGGGTCGCTGTCAGCCGTTATTCAAGCCAATGGCCAATAGCCAGTCGCTCCTTTAGCGCCGGGGGCGGACAGTACGCCAGGCGTGCTGAATCACGCCGCCCACGCCCATGACCAGGCCGAACGGGATCAGAGCCGCGGCCCAGGGGTAGCGCGCCATGAGGCGGACCTTGCTGGCCAGCTTTCTCTTGGTCTTAGTGTCCATCTTCCAGTCCTTTCAGCTCCTTGAGCTGGTTGACGTAGTCCTTGAAGTCTTCGCCGCGCGTGTTGAAGTGCTTCTCCACGGTCTCCACCATCAGCGGATACTTGGCCTGGCCGTAAGTCTTGGCGTCGGTCTCGCGGGTCTTGTACATCCACTTGTAGAACATGCGTGCGTATACGTCAGCGGTGACGCCCAGGGGGCAGGTGCCCTGGGTGTCGAACAGGATGAACTGCTTCTTGAGGTCGCGCTGGTCTTCCATGCCCATCTGGGCCAGGCGGTTGTCGGAGCGCGCTTCGTCGTAAATGGGTGAGCGGTGGTGCATGCCGAAGGTCTCGCGGTAGAACTCGCGGTGACGCTCCAGGGTGGACTGCAGCTGCTCCGGGATGGTGGACTGATCCGCGATGGATCCATCCACCAGGTAGGGGATGCCGTTCTCCAGACAGTAGATCACCGCGCCGGTGTGCATCGCCATACGGCAGCCGAGGCAGACCAGGGCGTTCATGTTGAAGCCGAACTCCTTGAGGTCGTGCTTGATCTCGTTCCAGAGGATCTCTTTGGTGTTGGCGACGTTGTTCATGATGGCGTGGGTCACGCGGTGATCGCCGTAGACCTCCTTGAGGCGGCCGGCGTTGTAGCGCGAGTTGCCGATGAACAGAACGAAGCCAGGGTTGAAGGTCAGCAGGTGTACGTCCCTGCCCTCCTCCAGCATCAGCGCCGCCGCCAGGGTGGAGTCCGTACCGCCCGAGAACATGATCGCCGCGGGGGCAGGCTTGGCAGTTGCAGTGTCGGTCATTTCTTATCACTCCGAATCCCCGCCACCGAAATGGGCGCGGGGGCAATATAACGTTAACAGCCCGGAGGCTCGTCCGGGCTGCCGACAGTTACTATAGCAGCGCCGAAATGCCAAGCAACAACACCATGGTAGTAGAAATTTCGCTCCGCAGGCTCCTCCAGAGCCTTTGGGGGGTGAAGGCGAAATTTCGCTCCGCAGGCTCCTCCGGAGCCTTTGGGGGGTGAAGGCGAAATTTTCCTTTCCATTGCCCACCGGTTCTGGTACCCGGATCATTCACGCGGCGTCCGCCGCCACGAGCACGGGACGAGAAAGAACATGACCCCCTTGCGTTTCGCCATCATGGGCTGCGGCCGTATCGCCGTGCGGCACTGCGAGATCCTCAGCCAGGCTGACTTCTCCGAGCTGGTCGGGGTGTGCGACCTGATTCCCGAACGGGCGGACAGCTTCGGCGAGAAATACGACGTGCCCGCCTTCAACGACGTGGAGCAGATGCTGGCGTCGCAAAAGCCCGACGTGCTGTGCATCCTCACCCCCAGCGGGCTCCACGGCAAACACATCATGCAGGTGGCGAGCAGCATCCAGAACATCGTGGTCGAAAAGCCCATGGTGCTGGACCTGCGCGAGGCCGACCAGGTCATCGAGCACTGCGAAAAGCTCGGCAACCGCCTCTTCGTGGTGATGCAGAACCGCTTCAACCGCCCGGTGATCAAGATGCGCGAGGCTCTGGACCAGGGGCGCTTCGGCGACCTGCTGATGGGCACGGTGCGCGTGCGCTGGAGCCGGGACCAGGCGTACTACGACCAGGACAACTGGCGCGGCACCTGGGACCTCGACGGCGGCGTGCTCGGCAACCAGGCCAACCACCACGTGGACCTGCTGGAGTGGATGATGGGCCCCGCCGAGTCGGTGTCCGGCTACGCGGCGACCCAGCTGGTGGACGTGGAGACGCCCACCACGGTGGTGGCGGCGGTGAAGTTTCAAAGCGGCGCCCTGGGGGTGGTGGAGACCACCACCTCCACCCGGCCGCGGGATCTCGAGGGATCCATCTCGGTCATGGGGTCTGCTGGCAGCGTGGAGATCGGCGGCTTCGCGGTCAACCGCATCCGTCGCTGGTACTTCGACCCGGCCGAGCCCACCGACGAGGAGGTCACGTCCCGCTACTCGGAGAACCCGCCCAACGTCTACGGCTACGGCCACGCGATGTACCTGCGCCACGTGTTCAACTGCCTGCAAAACGGCGAGCCCCGGCTGGTGGGCCCCCAGGAGGGGCGCGGCTGCCTGGAGTTCATCAAGGCGATCTACGAGGCCGCACGCACCGGCGCCCGGGTGAAGGTCCACCACTAGCAGTTAGCATTTAGCTTTTGGCAGTTGGCAATTAGCTGTTAGCCTCATTGGCGACCGCTGACAGCGAATCTCCATGCCCAAACTGCCCCGCTTCCTCACCGCCCCCTTCTGGCAGGCCCTGCTGGCCGTGGTGCTGGCCTGCGCTGGCACGGCGCTGCTGCTGCTCAACGACATGGGCACCGGCTGCTTCCACGCCGGGGGTTGCGGGGGCAACACCTTCCTCATGCTGTCGGTGGCGGTGGCCGTGTTGGGGGCGCTGGTGGCCGGGGGCTGGGCCGCGCGGGCGGGCTTTTCCGTGGCGCCGGCGGGGCGGCCGGGCTGGCAGGAGGGCCTGGCCCTGGCGGTGGTGCTGGCCGTGGCCGGGCTGCTGCGCCTGGGCTTGCTGGGGCAGATCCCCGGTTGGCTGGACTACGACACGGCCCAGAATGGCTGGATCGCCCTGACCCTGTGGGAGCAGCTGCCGGAAAAGGGGGTGCAGCCCGTGCTGCTGGACTGGGCCACGGGCAACGAGACCGCCTACATCTACCTCGTGGGCGCCAGCCTCAAGCTGCTGGGCGTGTCGGTGGAGGCCCTGCGCCTGCCCTCGGCCATCGTGGGCACCCTCACCGTGGCTGCGGTGTATCTATTGGGCCGGGCCATGTTCTCCGCCAGGGTGGGGCTGGTGGCCGCCTTCTTCGCGGCGCTCTGCCCCTGGCACATCATGCACTCGCGCATGGCCACCCGGCCCGTCCTCACCGCGCTGTTCGTGGCCCTGGGCCTGCTGCTGCTGCACCGGGGCCTGCTGGCGCGGCCGGGCAGGCGCTCATGGGCCTACCTGGTGGGCTGCGGCCTGCTGCTGGGGGCGGGGCTCCACGGCTACGAGGCCTTCCGCCTCTTCCCCCTGGCCGTGGCCGCGGGGCTGGTCTGGACCCGCCTGCGCCAGGGCCTGCTGCGGCGGGGTCTGCTGGAGCTTTGCGTGGTGGCCGGCTGCGCCGTGCTGGTCACCCTGCCGATCTTCATCTTCGCCATGCGGCACCCCGAGGCCTACATGGAGCACGTCTCCACAAACTCCATCGTCCACGCGGTCAAGGAGGCCGGCTCGCTCTGGCCGCTGGTGGACAACCTGACCACCACCCTGGGCTTTTTGATCTTCGCCCTCCCTGCCACCCCGCACCAGGACTACCCGGGAGCGTTACCCCTGCTGGTGCTGGGGCCCCTGTTTGTGGCGGGGCTCGTGGGGTTGGTGCTGGCCCGGCGGCCCGGGGCCGGAACCGCGGAGAGCGCGGAGGAGCAAAAAAAGGGGAAGGAAACCGCAGAGCGCGCCGAGGGCGCAGAGGAAAAGGATGGGGAGGCCCGGGAAAAACGAGGGCGCGAGGTCGACCCGCTGGCGCTGGCTCGTTTTCTGATCCTGCTCACCCTGGCGCTGATGGCCGCGCCCTTTCTGTTGGCGCGGTTCTCCAACCTGGCGCCCCGGCGCTACATGGGCGAGCTGGTGCCCTTCTATCTTCTGGCCGGGGCCGCCGCCGCCGGCATCCTGCGGGGGCTGCGGCAAAAGATCGGCCCCTGGGGCATCCGGGTGGTCACCCTGCTGGGGGCCGCGGCGTTGCTCTCCGCCCTGCCGTCGGTGGCCGACGCCCTGCGCCAGTACATGCCCTACCACCGGCAGCCGCGGGCCGAACGCATCCTGCGCTGGTGCCTGACCCTGACCGATGAACACGAGATCTACCTCGCCCCGGACCTGGTGGGCCACGGCTACCTGTCGCGCTTCTTCCTCAAGCACCCCCGGGTGCGCCGGCTGCCCACGGCCTGGCCCCTGCCCCGGGGGCCCCTGGAGCAGAGCGTCATGCTGGTGGGCCGGGGCGAGCCCTGGTGGACCGCGCCACTGGCCCGGCTGAAGGCGATCAAGGAGCAGGTGACCCTGGACCTGCCCCTCACCGAGCCAAAACAGGCGCGGCTCACCCTCTACTGGGTCGACCGCGAGATCCTGGGCAAGCTGCGCCTGAAGCCGGCCGACCTGTCCCGACGGTACTCGGCCCACCTGCTGGCGCCGCGGCCCGGGGCCTACGCCTTCGCCGCCGCCGGCGACGCCACGTTGACCGTGGGCGGGCGCAAGACAGGGCTGGGCCCGGGGCGGCCCGAGGTCACCGTGGCCCTGGCCGCCGGCCCCGTGCCGATCACCTTCACCCCGGCGGGCGGCCCCCTGCGCTGGCGTCCCCCGGGGGCCGCGGCGTTCAGCCCCGTGCCGGCCGCGGCGCTGTGGCGTCTCAGCGGCCTCGGTCTCCCCCCGGCGCCCCGGCCCGGCGGCAGTCCGCTGACCCTCACCGTGGCACACAAGGCCACCGTGCCGGTCTTCCCCGCCTATGTGCACAGCAACTCCATGCAGGACCTGGCCTGCCACGGCGGCCGCTGCTACGTGGTGGACCTCGACCGCTACCCGGTCAAGCGCTGGACCCGCGCCGCCGCCATGGCCCTCGAGCCGGTGCTCCACATGGAGGGGGGCAAGCCCCTGACCCTGGAGGCCCGCTACGACCCCGAGTCGTACAAGGCCCTGAGCCTGGCCGTCTCCCGACGAGGGTACTTCCTCCTCGACCGCGCCCAGCGCACCATCCGGCGCTTCTCGCCCGCGGGCAAGGACGACGGACTGCTGGTCACCGGCGCCGCCCGGCCGCTGGATCTGTCGGCCACCGACGAGGCCCTCTACGTGGCCGACCCGGGCCAGGGCGCCGTGCTGGAGTGCGTGCCCTCGGGCAAGTGGGCGGGCCGCCCCTTCCTCACCGCGGTGGACCCCGTGGCGCTCTCCACCAGCAGCGGCCGTTTGGCCGTGCTGGACCGCCGCCGCCACCAGCTGCGCCTGGTCGGCCTGGAGTCGGGCAAGCTGCTGCGCGCCGTGCAGCTGGGCCAGGTCAACCGCTACATGCGCGTGAGCCTGGACACCGCCGGCGCCGCGGTGGTCACCGATACCGTCAACGGCCGCGTGCTCTTCGTGGACGCCAGCGGCAAGCTGCTGGCCCACGGCGGCGACCCGACCGGCCTGGGCCGCAAGCTGGCCGAGGAGACCGGCGATCCCCCCTCGCGCGTGCTGTGGGATTCGCAGAAGGGCGAGGTGACGTATCTGGGCCGGAGCAAGGGATTGGTGGTGGTGAAGGTGGGGGCGGGGAACTAGACGACGATACCACGTCCAGCCAGGGTGCTGTCCAACCGTCGCCTACTTGTGGCTCTGCAGCAGCGCGATCTCCTGGGCCGACAGCGCTCGGTTGTAGATGCGCACATCGTCAAGGGCCCCGGTGAAGTAGCCCGTGCCCTGCCAGCCGCTGCCGATGGTCAGGGGCTGTTTGCCTCCGGTGAGCGTGCCCGTGGGGGCGGTGACCATGGTCTCCTTGACGGTGCCGATCCACGTGCTCAGCTCGCTGCCCGCCCTGCGAAAGGCGACGAAACGCCAGGTGCCGGTGGCCACGGATGTCTTGGACGGCACGTCGTAGTTGTTCCCCTTGATGCCGATGCGCCCGTTTGTCTTGCCGCTGCTAGTCAGCCACTCGTAGTCCTGGGTCCCAGTGCCCACCACGTCCTTCTCCAGCACATAGTTGCCCCCCGAGGTGGTCGTCATCTTGACCCAGGCGGTGAAGGTGAAGTCGTTCAGGTGTAGCGAAGTGTGGTCCTTGACCACGATGTGGTCGCTCTTGCCGTTGAAGGTGTAGGCGCCCTGGGCGGTGCCGAAGCGATCCGCGGTGAGGGTCGCGCCGCTGACCGAGCCGTGGTTCCCCGTGCCGCTGGCGTCCTTGGCGTCGCCGGTGAACGGGTAGTGGGCCACCAGCCCCTTGGTGGGTAGCGGCGTGCCCGCGCAGGCGCCCTTGCCGTCGCAGGCGTCCTTGATCGTGCCGGACTTGCCGTCGTCGCACTTGGCTCCGGCGGGCTTGTGGGCGGCCACGCAGCCGCCGCCGGATTTGAGGAAGCTGGTGCACGCCGTTGCCGGGGGACAGACCAGCGCGTCCACCACCGTCAGGTCCGGCAGCGCGGTATCCGGCAGCGCGGTATCCGGTCGCGTGGTATCCGGCGGCGCGGTATCCGGCAGCGTCATATCCGGTGTGGACGTCGCGTCCGGTCCCACGTCTGTTCCCATATCGGGGGCGGTCACGTCCGGTGCGCCGATGTCCGGTATCTGCAGCGTGTCAGGCCCTCTGTCACCAGGGAGTGGGCCGTCAGCCGGTACCGGGGAGCGCTCCTCACCCTCACACGCACAGAGCAGGCACACCGCGAAGAGGGCGCAGACCCCCCCCCAAACCCCATGTCTTGTTTCGAATGTTGGACATCTAGATATCCTTCCTTGGATAGAGGTTTCCGTCCACGACAATCCCGAGGCACTCAGTTCATTCCGTAGAACTCCTTGACAGCCCGCAGCTCCTTGAACGTCGGCCAGCCGGCCCTCTTGATGCGGGTGTCCCAGTTGATCTTGTCGGCCTTGAAGTGGCGCTTGACCGCCTCGGTGGTCAAGGGCCCAAAGACGTCGGCCCCCCGCTGGACGTACCAGCCCCTGGGTCCCCTGGCCGGCATGGAGGCACCCGGGGCCAGGCGCCCCATGGGCTCGACGCTGCCCAGCCGCGCTGGCAGCCGCGCAGCGGACGCCGGCCCGCGCGCGTCACCGCGTACCACTGTACAGGTCCAGCCGACGAGCCCCAGGATGTTGCGGTACTTGACGTCCACCGTGCTCACGCGCCGGATCCCGGCCTCCAGCTTGGCCTTCTCCATGGAGGTGTTGCCGGCCACCACCAGCCCGAAGATGTTCACCGCGCAGGCGTCCCCCTCCAGCACGGCCTCCCCCGGACCGGCGACAGCCAGGGGCTCGGTGAGGACCGTCACCAGCCCTGCGCCGGTGCGCGAGGTGGCGAAGCCGGTGATGGCGCACCCCTGAGCGAAGATGAGCAGCAGCGAGCTGCACAGCGCGTACCTGAACATTGAAGCCTCCTTTGGGTTTGAAAATCCCGTCTGTCCCTGGGTTCTGCCTTTGTCCCCCGTCTGTTGACTGCCCGTTTTATCGGTGTGCATTTCCCCTCGTCCCGTGAACATTTGCACGGCTCGTGCCAGCCCCTGGTGGCTGCAAGTACGGGAAATCAATGACGGCCATGGGACGTCGGCCGTGCGCCGGCCATAATGTTGTGTACACAACAATTCCGACGCCCCTCGTTGTGGGTTCTGCCAAAATGATGTTTCATGGGGCCATGCTTGCCGACAAGACGCGGACGATCCGGGCCGAGGGCGAGGGTACGGGGGAGCACCGCCGTCCACGTCCGGGTCTGCTGGTGCTCTTCTCCGAGAGCGAGCTGAGCCTGTCCAGGCACGCCTTCAGCGGCGCCGCCGAGACCACCATCGGCCGCCACCCGGAGAACCACATCCCCCTCAACGACGCGGGCATGTCCCGCCACCACGCCATGGTGACCTTTGGTGGAGGCGGGAGCGTGAAGGTCGGCGACCAGGGCAGCCACAACGGCACCTTCCTCAACGGCCAGAAGGTCACCAGCTCGGGGGTCCCCGCGCGATACGGCGACGTGGTCCGCTGCGGCACCACGCTGCTGCTGGTGGTCCCGGACGTCAAGGTCTATGCCCTGTGGCCCGACGCCGCCACGGCCAGCCCGCTCATGGGCGGACCCGACATGGACGCCGTGCGACAGCGGATCAAGGCCGTGGCCGAGCAGGAGATGCACGTGCTGATCTACGGGGAGACCGGCACCGGCAAGGACATCACCGCGTCCATGCTCCACGAGCAAAGCGAGCGCAAGAACGGAGCCTTCGTGCCCCTCAACTGCTCCGCCGTGCCAGAGTCCCTGTTCGAGGCCGAGCTTTTCGGGGCGCGCAAGGGCGCGTTCACCGGGGCTGTCACCGACCGGCCCGGCATCCTGCTCGGGGCCCACAACGGGACGCTGTTCCTCGACGAGGTGGGAGAGATGCCGCTGTCGGTTCAGCCGCGGCTGCTCCGCGCGGTGGAGCAGGGAGAGTTTCGCCCTCTGGGCGGTAACAAGGCGCTGCGCGTGAACCTGCGCATCGTGGCGGCAACCCACCGCGACCTGGCCCGGGAGGTGGAGCATGGGACCTTCCGCGAGGACCTCTACTACCGGCTGTGCAACACAGTGATCACCCTGCCGCCGCTGCGGCAGCGGCGGGACGACGTCGTCCTGCTGGCCCAACAGCACATCGCTTGTGTGGCCCAAAGGGTGACCATGAGCGCCCGCCTGGTGGAGAAGCTGCTGCTCCACAGCTGGCCGGGCAACGTCCGCGATCTGTACCGTGTGCTCAACAGCGCCCTGGTCGAGGCCCGCGTCGGCGGCGATTCACAGCTCACCAGCGCGCACCTGCCCGGCGAGCTGAGCCGCCCGGCGCCAGCTGGAGACCTGCTCACCTCAGTGAAGGAGGCCCTGACCCGCAACAAGGGTAACGTGGCCCACACGGCCCAGGACCTGGGGGTCCAGCGCAAGGCCGTCTACACGGTGCTCAAGGAGCACGGGCTGGCCGCCAAGGACTTCCGGCAGCCCTGACCTCTATTCCGGCTTGCCCTCGAAGACTCGCCGCGCAATGTCGAGGAGCCCGAGCTCGAGCAGCACCATGCCGAGTCCCGCCACGGCGCAGCCGAAGACCACGTGACCGTAGAAGTTGAACGAGAGCATCAGGCCGCGATCGAGCCCGACGTAGAACAGCATCCAGAGCACGGGCAGCACCATGGGCAGCTGCACCGGCCAGCGCAGGCGCCCGGCAGCCGCGCCGGTCACCGCCAGAAAGAGCGTCGCCAGGAAGTGCTCCTGCATCAACAGCTCGTTGCTGCCGACAGCGGCCCAGGGCGCCACCGTCACCAGCGCCGAGGCGGCGGTGATGCCGAGGCCGGTGACGAACCCGGCCATGAACCCCGACTCGGCGCCGCGCTTGATGCCGAGCCAGACCGGGATGGCCATGTAGATTGGCGTGAAGAACACGTCGTCCGTGCTGATCTGTCCCTGGACCAGGACCTGGACCACGGCCAGCAACAGCACGGCCGCGGCCCCCTCGGCCACGGCGATGGCGCTGGACGATCTCCGCAAGGCCACGGCCAGCACAACCGCCAGCCCCAGCATCAGGAGCAGCACCAGAGAGACGATGGTGCCCGGACTCTTGAGCACCTGGATGGAGGCCGACACGCCATGGGAGAGCTTGCCGCTGGGATCCTTGCCGAAGCCCCCGATCTTCCACTTGCCCTCCACGTAGTCCATCAACACCGCCTGGCCCAGGTAGTCCTTGGCCGGGTGCTCGACCTCGACGTCGCCGGCCGGCTCGGGGCCGAAGGAGAGCACCACCACCGCGGACCTGTTGCGCAGCAACGAGCGGCTCGACCGCCCGACGTAGCGCACCCGGGCGACCCCGCAGCAGTCCTTGAGGAAGGTCCCCTTGAGGAACGCCTTGTACAGCCGGGTCCCCGCGGTCTCGATGAACGAGACCCGCGCCGCCACGAACGCGTCGTAGTTTCGATCCTTGATCTCGGCGCGTTCGCTGGCAGGCAGCGAGTTGAGCCCCATGGCCCGCTTGATGGCCGCCACCGCGCCGGGAGGCGGATCTTTCAGAACGGACACCTTCTTGAAGTAGCTGCGGTCCGCGTGACCCTTGAAGCCCTCCTTCCAGACATAGTCGACGTACGAGGCCTTCTTGATCGTTCGCCGCGCGCGCCAGTTGAGCCGCCGGAACTTGGCGCGGGCGGCCCGGTTCGCCTTCTTGGCCAGCTTGGTGAGGGTCGCCAGCCCCCCGCGGCGCGCCTTGCCGACGATCTTGGCCAGCGCCTTGTCCTGCTGCACCGCCTCGGCGTCAGGGTCCTTTTCACCGATGAGAGTCCTGTCCTCCTCCGACAGTTTCGGCTTGCCCACGGCGTAAGCCAGGGCCTTCATCTTGGACTTGTCCGACAGCACGTCAGCGGCGCCGAAGAGGTTCCGCTCGTCCACGGTGAGGCTGGCGAAGGCTTCCCTGGAGAGCCACGCGTACTTGCTCTTCTTGCGGATGGCTGATTGCTGGTCATATGGCAGCGCCTCGAAGGCCGCCTCGCCGGCATCCCACATCTGCCGCCGGGCCTTGTCGTAGCGGGCGCTGCCCAGCCGGCTGGCCTTGTGAAAGATGGCGATGATGCGGTTGTACTCGGCCGTGCCCCGGGTGCTGACCTCGCTCTCGGCGCGCACGGTCAGCCCGAGCATCTCGTCCTTGCGCAGCCGCGCGGTGTCGGCGGCGCTCAGGGCCGCGAGGACCTCGGACGCGGTGCCCCCGGGCGAGCCGTACTGCCGCGCCATCTGGGCCAGCATCAAGACCGTCCCCAGCCCGGCGGCGACGCCGGTCCAGATGATCCAGCTCATGGGCAGCGCCCGCCCAGGCGGCGGCGTTTCAGGGCTGGTCTGCGGCGCCGCGTCCCCTGTTGTCGGGGCCTCCCCCTCTACCCGTGACACTTGCGCACCTGCTTCGTGTTGGATGAGCCGCAGGGGCACTTCACGGTGTTGCCATAGCTGGTGGTGCCGCAGACGTGGCAGAACTCCTTGCCGCAGGAGCCACACTTGTAGATCCACATCCATGAGCTGGAGAGACCGCTGGGGTTGTGATTGCAATTGGGACAGTTGGCCATGATCTTCCTCCTTTGGTGGTGCATTACTCGAAACTGACGGCGCCCGGGACCGCGTAGGGGCCAGGCCTCTTGCGGGGTTGGTGAGCGCCTTGTCTACCGGTCATGGAGTTCCGCTTCCATGTTCGGGTTCGGTATAGCAATCGGTGTGCCGCTTTTGCAGGCCTCTGGGACCTGCCAAGGCGGTGATATTCCGTCATACGCCGCCCGGGCGGGGTCACGGGCAGGAAATGTTGTGTACACAACAAATCCAGCCCTGGTGAGCCCAGGAACGCGAGTTGAGTTCCGGGCTAAAAGCTCCAGCCCAGGCCCAGGGCCACCTGAAACCGCAGCACGTGCCGCACCTGGGGGTGGTAGGCCTCGTGTCGAGGGCTGTAGCTGATAGCCAGCGGGACCACTACCAGGGTCAATCCCCGCCAGACGCGCCAGCCGAGCGTAAGCTCGGGGCGGAGCGAAAAGGAGGCGATGGCGCCGGTGACGGACACCCTGGGATCGTAGAGAGAGATGTCGCTGTCCACCCCGCCGATCACTGTGACGCCAGCGCCGAACCCCACACCTGCCCACAGCCCGTCCAGGATGTGGAGCCGCGCGCCGCCGCCGCCATGCACCGACAGAAACCAGAACTGGTCCTCGCTCCCTGCCACGTCCTCGCTCCCCGGGACCATTGAGAAGGAGCCGTCCGCCACCAGAGAGAGGCGCCCCAGACGCCAGCGCCAGCCGGCCCGCAGCCCCACCTCCAGGGCCACGCCGGCCTCCAGCTGCGGGTCACCGTAGTTGGTAAAGGCAGGCCCGGCCACAGCGTGGACGAACAGGCCGCCGTTGTCCCTTGCCCGAGGAGCCGTGGTTCGGTGGCTGGCCATGGAAGTCGGAGCGGTGGCCGGCGTCGAGATCTTGGCCGGCTCTACCTTGTGGGCCGTGTCCACGGGCCGCGAGGCCGGAGCGGGCAAGGAGGTCGGCCCAGGCTGTGTAGCCGGCGGCCCCGGCGCCAGGTCGAGCTCCAACGCCAGCAGCTGTCCCCGGCCAAGCCGCAACCGCCGCTGGACGGTGGCCCGCCCTTTTCTGGACACCACGAGCAGATGCGCGCCAGGCTTGGTGTAGATGTGGATCGGTAGCGGCGTCAGGCCCATGTTCTTGCCGTCCAACTCCACCAGCGCGCCGTCCTGTTTGCAGGTGAGGCGGATCCGGCCGAGCTTGCCCTGCAGCCGCATGAGCTTGCCCTGGATCAGGGTGCGTCGCTTGGCGTGCTTGTGGCGGTCGGACTCCATCAGGAAGCGTTCGTAGTTGGCCGTGGCCCCCGGCAGATCGTCGAGCTTCTCCTGAGTCAGAGCGATGTTGAGCAGGATCCGGCGGTTACGCCACAGCTTGTAGGCCTCTTGAAAACGCACCAGCGCGCCGGTGAAGTCGCCTCGTTCGTACCGCTGATTACCCTCGCTGAACAGCGTCCTGGCCCTGGCGTCCCGGGGCTGCGCCTGTCCACTCAACGGCAGCAGGGCGATCAGCAGCGCGGCGATGAACAGGCGAGGCGAGGTCATTTCACCTTCCCGGGCTTGAATGAGATCTGCAGTCGGTCCAATACGGGCGTGTTGGTGAAGTCGTGCCTCAGCACGGCGCGGTACTGGATGTACCGCTGGCCGTTGTGCACCTGGTTGACGTCCGCCTGGGTCGACAGCTGGCTGGCGTTGTAGATGCCACCCTGGTCGAACGGCCCGTACCAGTGGGCCGAGGTTAGCGACGCGGGGTCGGCCCCCGAGCGCAGCTGGATGTTCAACGCGGTGCGTAAGGGGGTAGACGCCTTCCACGCCAAGACGAGGTAGGTGGGGTTCGTCAAACCGGTGTCGAAGACACGGGAGGTAAAGGTCGCCTTTGGGTCGCGGTCCAGCTGGGCGCCGGGGTCCGAGGTGACGCAGCGGGTGGCCCCCTGCGACTTGATGGACGTGTGATACTTGATGGAGGTTCCGAAGCTGTAGATGAGGGTCTCGTCGCTGACGCTGTCCCCGTGGCTGCAGAAGGTCACCTCGGGGTACACGTCTCGATTGTAATCTCCAATCAAGACCCCCCGGGCGCCCACGGTGGGAATACTGAGCTTGGTGGCAGATCCGGGAGGCTGGAACGGCCCCAGGTAGACGAAGGAGTTGACCTTGTACGACGTGTCGTCGCGCTGGTTGGCGAACACCACGTCCAGCTGCTCGTCAAGGCGCAGGTCGGTAACCACGCTGCTCGTGGCGCCGTGAGTCGGTAGCTTGGTCAGGCGGCTGGTGGAGTATCCGGAGCCGCCGCCCCAGTAGATAAAGGAGTCCACCTCGTAGCTCTTGCCGTCGGTGTGGTTGCTGAAGATGATGTCAAGCGAGCCGTCTGTGTTCATGTCCGCCAGATTGACGTCGTGGGCTCCGACGGTGGGCAGCTCCAGCCTGCCGGAGGGCGAGAAGCCCGAGGAGTCGTTCTTGTAGATGTAGGAGTTGATGGTGTAGCTGCTGTCGTCGAAGTGGTTGGCGAAGAGCAAATCCGGGCGGCCGTCTCCCGTGACGTCACCGGCGGTCACGCCTCGCGCGCCCAGAGTCGGCAGCTCCAGAGGTTTGGCAGAGAAGGTGCGGCCCTTGGCGCCTCGATAGACGTAGGAGTTGACGCGGGTGGTCTTGCCGTTGGACCCGTTGGCGAAGGCCACATCCAGGTAACCGTCACCGTCCAGGTCCGCGATGGTCACGTCCCGGGCCCCCACGGTGGGCAGCTCGGTGACGCCGGCGGCCGAGACACCGGACTTGTCGCCCCAGTAGACGTAGGAGTTGATGGCGTGGGTCGAGCCGTCACGCTGGTTGGCGAACACCACGTCCGGGTACCCGTCGTCGTCCAGGTCCGCCACCGCGGCTGCTGCTGCCCCCAGGGTGGGCAGCTTCGACCAGACCAGGTTCGACATGTTCCCGCCCCAGACCAAAAATGAGCTCACCTTGTTGGTCTTGCCGTCGGAGCTGTTGGTGACGACCATGTCCATCTCGCGATCCCCGTTGAGATCGATCCGATCGATGAGCACGAGCCGCCCCCTGCGTGAGGCGTAGGCCTTGACCCCGTCGTCGGTGAACGAGCCCTTGCTGAAATCTTCGAAGGTCTCGTCCACCAGCAGCGATATCCCCTGATCGAGTGGCGTACCCTGGTCGTTTTGGCCGCCGTCGCGCCAGGCCGTGATCTTGCCACACCCACAGAGGAAGGCTGTGGTCAGCGTCGCCGCCACCACCAGCCGCGCGCTGTGGGTCATGTCAGGAGGTGGAGGGGAGCGGCTCATGCCTCAGGGGTATCCGCAGCTGAGATGGACCTTGTTGGTGTTCGGGCCCCAACCGCCTCCGCCAACCAGCATCACCCCCTTGGGGGTGGGGACAGCCACCGGCGACTGGTTGTGGGTGGGTGAGTCCGGGCGAGCCTTGAACTTCCAGGTCTTGGGGTCCACCTCGAAGACCTTGCCGGTCGGTTCGAAGAGGTAGAGCCGCCCCTGGTAGTTGACGAGGGCCATGCTGGACAGCGGCTTGTGCATGGCCGCCACCAGCTTCCAGGTGTTGGTCTTGGCCGAGAAGGTCTCGATGTAGTCGTAGGTGAAGTAGGACGTCGAGGTGAACTCGTCCCCCCCATGGACACGATGCCTCCATCAAAGACCGCGCCGGCGTGGAGATACCGCCCGGCCTTCAGCGTGCCGGCGCTTTGCCAGGTCTTGAGCGCTGGATCGTAGACCTCCACTGCTGACCATGAGCAT
>PVBE010343157.1_pt1 | contig 28381 bp, 29 predicted proteins | sample 1631181 | NCBI WGS metagenome assembly PVBE01 (sample SAMN08397723, study PRJNA350692) | Marine metagenome, whole genome shotgun sequencing project. | isolation source: water | place: Pacific Ocean | collected 2012-04
CATCGGTTAGCGGGTAAGATAGTTGCATCATGCACTGTGAGAAAATGATGGAAAAGAAACCGTTTCAGCGTTGGGTAAGGGTGTTTGTTCGATAGCGCAAGAAAAGCCGAAGCCGCTTTCTACGACGCCTTCGAACAGGCTGATCTGCGTGCCATGATGGAAGTTTGGGACACACACGACTGTGCGTGTATCCATCCCATGAATCACCGGATTGAGGGCTTTAATGCGATTTCTGACAGCTGGCAGTTGATTTTCCAGTCGGACGTTCAACTGGGGTTTTACCTGACTCAGACACGATACCTTGTCGAGGCGGGTCTGGCCGTGCATCAGGTGTGTGAAAATATTTCCTTTGTTAGCCATGTCCAAAGACACGAAGCTAAGATGCTGGCGACGAATGTCTACCGAGCCACAGTAGCGGGCTGGAAAATGGTATTGCATCATGCGTCGCCAGTGCCGGGAAATGTCGCGTCAGACAGTTTGCACTGAGCTGCTGCTTTGATTTTCCCAGCTTCGTATTTGGATCAAGGACAGGCAGAAAAATGACCACCTCTTATTTGCGCGGAGTCCCAGCGTGATGGGTGCGGATGGAGTGAAATCGTGATTAACCAGCCTGTTAGGGCGTTTGTTGCCGGTTGTGGTTACGTCGGTGAACGCATCGCAAGGGCGGAAGAGCACCTTGGATCGACAGTAAGCGGGTTGGTTTGCCGACGCGACCGAGCTGCAACACTCAAGGGAAAAGGCCTTAACGTGATAGGTTATGACTTGGATCAGCCACAGTCAGTCGCTGATTTATCAGTGGCCGGTGCGCTTGTGTATTACCTGATTCCTCCCCCTCGGCAAGGTGAGCGTGATGTACGTATTCGGGCTTGGCTGGACGGGTTGTCGGATTCAGCTTTGCCTCTGCGCGTTATTCTGATCAGCACCACGGGTGTTTACGGCGATTGTCAGGGTGACTGGGTCAACGAATCACGCCATGTCCAGCCCAAAGCGCCACGAGCAAGGCGGCGTGTGGATGCTGAGGCAGCGTTTGCGAACTGGCGGCGAAGAACAGGGGTCACTGGTGTGGTGTTGCGCGTGCCAGGTATTTACGGCCCAGAACGATTACCGCTGAAGCGGTTACGCTCCGGTCAGCCAATTGTGGCGGCCGATGAAGCACCATGGAGTAATCGCGTCCATGTTGATGACCTGTGCCGTGCCTGTCTGGCAGCAGCCAGGATCGAGAACCCTCACGCAATTTATAACGTCAGTGATGGTCACCCCTCAACGATGACCGATTTCTTTTTTCAGGCGGCCACAGCGCTGGGGCTGCCGCGACCACCCACTATTAGTGCCGCACGGGCACAGGCGACCCTGAGTGAAGGAATGCTGTCGTATCTGGCTGAGTCGAAACGGATTGACAACACACGCATGCGCAATCACCTGCGTATTGACCCTGAGTTTCCTGATCTGGTGCGCGGCTTCGCTGACGCCGTGCGTCGAAGCACGCAGGCTTGACTTCAGTCCAGCTTATTCACGGCCCTGTGAATGCGCTCGCACGCCTCTTCCAGCAATTCTGTTGAGGTCGCATAGGACACACGAAAGTGTGGCGATAGCCCAAACGCGTCTCCTGGTACCGCCGCGATCTCAGCCTCATCCAGCAGATACTCGACGAAATCGTTGTCTGATTCAATACGCTGCCCGCTGGGCGTTACGTGATCGATGACACCTGCACAGGAGGGATAGACATAGAACGCTCCATTAGGCGTTGGGCAATCGAGGCCGGGCACTTGGTTCAACAGGTTGACCACCAGATCGCGGCGTTGCCGAAACATAGCTAGATTCTCAGCCAAGAAATCTTTTGGACCATTCAATCCGGCCACGGCCGCATATTGTGAGATGCTGGTTGGGTTAGAGGTCGATTGAGACTGTAACTTGGCCATCGCCTTGATCAGCCATTCCGGACCGCCGGCAAAGCCCATGCGCCAGCCGGTCATGCAGTAAGCCTTTGACATGCCGTTACAGGTCAGAACCCGTTCGGTGAGATCACCACCGATCTGGGCCGGGGTAAAGAAACGAAAATCATCATAAACGAGATGTTCGTAGATATCGTCAGCCATGACCAAGACATGTGGGTTTTGGTTTAGCACTTCACCCAATTGTCTAATTTCTTTTTCTGTGTAGGCCGCGCCACTGGGATTCGAAGGACTATTCAAGATCACCCACCGAGTGCGAGGTGTGATGGCCTCGGCAAGACCCGCGGCGGTGAGTTTAAAACCCTGTTCCTGTCCGCAGGTGACGAACACGGGTACACCTCCACACAACAGCACGATGTCGGGGTAACTGACCCAATAGGGGGCGGAGATGATGACTTCGTCTCCTTCGTTTACCGTTGCCATCAGTGCGTTGTAGAGGATCTGTTTGCCGCCGGTCGCCACGCTGATCTGGTTGGGTTGATAGCGCACGTCGTTTTCAGATTCGAATTTTGCGCAGATGGCTTCCTTCAGTTCGCTGATACCATCGACCGTGGTGTAACGAGTTTTTCCTTCTTTCATTGCCTCAATGGCAGCAGCGCAAATATGCTCGGGCGTATCAAAATCGGGTTCTCCCTGGCTGAGTCCGATGATGGGTCGTTGGGCCAGGGTCAGTCGACGTGCTTTTTCTGTAATTGCCATCGTCGGCGATGGCTTGATACGTTTCAGGCGATCAGATATTGGATGCATAATATTCACATAGCGGGTATGGTTTAGCGTTCATACGATTCTCGACGGGCAGATTCAGTCAGTGGAATCAGGTAAGCAAAGGGGTCATTGAGTATCTTTGATCGTGCCCCCTGCAAAGAAGACTCGCCGGCGTAACTGACGGCGGACCGCAGATGACCGCGGATGCGTTGAAGAATATCGACCACGCTGCCGCGATAAGGCACTTGAATTTCCTGACCCTCAGGGGGTGTTTCAAGCGCGGTATTCAGCGTTTCTTCATCGGTGTCATAGAGAGATTCAAACACGGCTTCAGGAGAGGTCATACCGCGGTAAATTTTTTTCTTGGTATTGGTAGCTGGATCTTCGATTACCCGGCCCGGGGCTTCATCTGTCCCGGAGAGGGCGCTGCCGAGCATGACGGTATCGGCACCGCAGGCAAGCGCCAGAAAAATATCTTTGTCATGGCGAACGCCGCCGTCGGCCATGATGGGCACTTCACCGCCAACGGCTGTCCAGACTTCTCGAATGGCCTGCAGTTGAGGCACACCGGCGCCTGTTTCCAGCCGTGTGCGACACCCGCGGCCGGGACCTACGCCCACTTTCACCGCGTCAACACCCGCGTCGCGCAGAAAGCGGGCGCCGTCGCCGGTCGCGACATTGCCGCAGACCAGCAGCAGGTTGTCAAAGCGTTGGCGCAGTTGGCTCAGAGCGTCGCCCATGACGTCTGAATGTCCGTGTGCAATGTCAATGAACAAACAATCGGCACCGGCCTGCTGAAGCGCATCGGCGCGCTCTAGAAAATCACCACGACAGCCGATCGCCGCAGCAGTTAAGAGGCGACCTTTGGCGTCCTTGCTCGCAAACGGTCTCTCACGAAGAAAACGCAAATCCTTGCGCGTCACCAGCCCCTGAATCTGTCGTTCGTTATCGACCAAGGGCAATCGCTCTATGCGGCCGGCAAACATGATTTTTTCAGCCTCGTCGGCAGAAACTTCCCGGTGACTAGTCTGGAGTCGCTCAAAGGGTGTCATAAATTCTTCGACACGGCGCTCCTCAGCACTCTTATCCCAGGGAATGTCGCGCCGCGTCAAAACACCAGCGAGTGTCCCGCTGCCCGGATGGGTCTCGATCAGGATGCCGTTGATGTTATGTCGACGGGCGAATACTCGTGCCTGGGCAATAGTCGTTCCCACGGGTAGGCACAGAGGATGTTCAATCACGGCACTGTGACTGCGCTTGACCTTGGTTACTGTGTCGACTTGTTTCTCGATGCTTTGACCGCGGTGGATGACGCCGAGTCCACCTTCAAGCGCCATGGTCTGGGCCATTCCAAGACCGGTGACACTGTCCATATTGGAAGAAACAATGGGTAACTCCAGTGCAACATTCCCGGTAAGCCGGCTGGCGAGCGTGATGTTCGTGCGACTGGTTGTTTCCCCCTTCTGTGGCCGAAAAAGGAAATCGTCAAAAGTTTTGCCAACCCATTGGCCATCGACAGTCTGGTTTGAGTGCATTGTGGGTAAGCTGATCGAGGGTTTGATTGAAGGGGTGGTGAAGACGGGCCGATGATAAAGGGGACCCAACGACACCTCAAGGGCTGTGTAACGTTTCAGATTACGATACGAATGGCGAGCCCAAGAAGAACGATACCAAACACGCGATCGAAAATGTGCGCGCGACGACGCAGTCGATCAAGAACGGCGGTGTGGGAAAGCACTAGGGCGACCACAATATACCAGGCGATATCGATGCCCCCAGCAGTCGCCGTAATGAGGACCGTTTCCTGCCAAGGCGCAGTTTCGCGAACAAATTGGCTGAAAAGTGCAAGAAAAAACAAGGGCAGTGTCGGGTTCATAACGGCAATCAGGAAGCCTTCCCGGGCGCCCGTGAGGCCGTTACCTTGTTCTCTGGTTTCGATAGCGAGAGATGCGCTAACGTTTGATTTGGCTATCAGGTAGCGGACGCCAAGATAAGCGAGAAAGCCGGCACCCAGCCACTGCAAGAAGCGGTATAACTCTGGCTGTTTGGTCACCAGCAGGCCGATGCCGGTGGCGGTCAGGAGGGCCCACATTGCGACACCCACCCCGTGCGAGATAGCGGTGGCGACGCCTTGGCGCCTGCCACCGACCAGGGTATTGCGAACCACCACGGCAAGGCTGGGGCCGGGTGACATGGCACCGAAAAGGCAGATCGTCGCGAGGGAGAGCCACAGGGTTAAAGCCATGGCCGCTCCTTTGTTTTACTGTGTCGACAGTTGGCGACACGATTACAATAGTCCCTATGAAACGCATGCTGCTGCGTCGTTACATCGGATGAATTCACCACCATCACTCTGCCATGCTTTGGTTTATGTGCGTCAGCATTGCCATCTTTGCGAGGACATGATCGCTGATTTGAGGGACTGGACTGGAGAGTTCCCGTTTTCCCTCGAGATTTGCGACGTCGATGCTACCACCGAAACCCAAAGGCTTTATGGGGAGAAGGTGCCTGTATTGCTGGTTGATAATGAAGAAATTTGCCACTACTACTTGGATCCGAGCGCGCTTTCAGTGGCTTTGGCGAGGGGAGTGCGGCGCATCTTTTAACCCGCACCAAGACAAGTGCTCGCCTGTCTTGGCTTGCAGTGTGTTAATCAGTCGTGCCATCAGTCTAGCTGCTGGGTTGTTTGGATGTGGCGGGCTATTTTTCTTGTACATAAGTGTCTGTGGGCCAATGATGTGGCTGAATTGAACGATGCGCGATGGCATGGGGCTTTCGGCTGATTGTCTTCCGTTGCTGTTGTAGATCCGTGGTTGGGGTGAAGCGGGTGACGCATTCAAGTGCAAAGGGGTGACAGATTCTTCAAAGGCTTGAATTAAGATGCCCACCGTCGATCACGACCACGCTACCTGTCATATAACTTGATGCGTCCGAGGCCAGTAAGAGTAAAGTGCCATCAAGGTCGCTCGGCACACCCACGCGACGTTGTGGGATCTGCGCGATGGTGTCATCGCCCGCACCGCTGTCGAAGTAGTCCCGATTAAAATCGGTCAGTATGAAGCCTGGTGCGATGGCATTAACACGGATCTGATAGCGTGCCCATTCAAGCGACAACGCACGGGTCATCTGAATGACGCCGGCTTTTGAAATGGCGTAAGACGAGACGCCTTTTGCTACCCTCAGCCCGAGAATCGATGCGACATTGATCAGGCTGCCTCCACGTTGCGCTGCGACCAGTCGTTTGCCTGCTTCGCGTGCAACGGTCCACACGCCCCTAAGGTTCGTATTAATGACCCGGTCCCATTCTGATTGGTCAATCTTAAGAGCGGATTCCCCAATCACAATCCCGGAATTATTAATAACGATGTCAGGGGCCCCCACCCTGGATTCAACGGCGGCGAAAGTATCGCTGACGGCGTGCTCATCTGTGACGTCCATGGTAAAGGAGTGGGCACGACCACCATTTTTGTGAATCTGTTCGGCGGCTTCCTCGATCAGTGCTGTGCGTCGTGCCGTCAAGATCACGGTTGCACCGTGCTGGGCCAGCAGCTTGGCAAAATGACAACCCAGACCGCCAGATGCTCCGGTGACAAGGGCAATTTTGCCATTGAGTTGAAAGAGGTCGTCTGTCACCGGGCGCACCATTCGATTAGGGCAGATAGTGTCGTGGCTCGAAGTGTAACCGAGGGTGCTGTCGCGCGGCACATGCGGTTAGCTCACGTTGTGATGGATCGTGCGGAGAAGGCTGCGTCGCTCGCGCAGGTGGTCGTAATAGGTGTCATAGCAGTTGCATTTGCACATAGTCATCGATGTCGTTGCGTCGCGTAAGATGCCGCTCACACCAACGGATGTGTACAACCCGTTCTACCAGTCGATTAACACGTTGCTTCAGGCCGGTTGGGTTCATGGTTGATGACCTGGCTGTTGGGTGAGGCGGCTGTTGCAGTAGTTTGATGGTTTGGGCCTGTGCAGAATGCGATGGCGACCAAGTTACACTTCGATGAATGGCAGGCCCCAACGGTCAATAAGACCATCACCAAGGTAAACCCACGTGGCATTGCTCTTTCGTCATCAGGTCGGTGATTTTGTTTATGAAGTTCGCAGTGCCGGCAGTAGCCGCCGGCTATACACCAATGGGGTGCTGCACAGCCAGTACAGTGGGCGCCACCCAGTGACCGGTAGTGTTTGGGACTTGTTGTGGTTACCCCTATTTTTTGATGCTGCGCCGCGACCCCAGCGGGTGCTGCTGTTGGGTGTCGGCGCCGGGGCGATTATTCGTCAGTTATCAGCGCTGCTTGGGCCCTGTCAGATTGTTGGTGTGGAAATTGACCCGATTCATCTTGAGATTGCCCGTGATTTTTTTGGCGTTACCCCGGAGATGGCGACCTTGCATCAGGCTAACGCCCTCGATTTTGTGCAACGCTACCGGGGGCCACGATTCGATGTCGTTATCGATGATTTGTTTACTGGCCGAGTCGCTCAACCGCACCGCGCATTGGCGTTTGATGAAGGCTGGTTAAAGCGTTTGCGCCGAGTGTTAAGTCCCAGCGGCACGCTGACGGTAAATTTTGCCGACAAGGCGGAGTTAAGCGCATCGTGTTTGCCATCAGCCGTTGGACCGGGTCGCCATTTCCCCGCGGGCTTCGAGTTGCGTACTCCGGCAACGGAAAATGTCGTTGCCGCAGTCCTGAGCAAGGTGGTACAAAGCGCGACATTGCGGGCACATTTGCGGGCCACACCAGCATTGGCCTCTTATTTGAGGAATGAGCGGTTGCGTTATCACGTTCGACCGATGGCCACCTGAAACCTTCGCTGGTCGTGTTCGACCTGCGGCGGTACACTGGAACCCCGCGCAGTTTTATCTACAACTGCACCGTATCCTGACCAAATCCCAATTCAATGACAGAAGACAATAAGACACGGAATATCGCGATGTTTTGCGATTTTGAGAACATCGCACTGGGTGTGCGCGATGCTAAATATGATCGTTTCGATCTTAAGGCGGTACTGGGTCGAGTGCTGTTAAAGGGCAATATTGTTGTTAAAAAGGCTTATGCCGACTGGGAAAGATACAAGGATTTCAAACCGGCTATGCACGAGGCCGCATTCGAATTGATCGAAATCCCACATGTTCGCCAATCGGGGAAGAACTCTGCCGATATCCGAATGGTGGTCGATGCGCTGGACCTGTGTTACACCAAATCACACTTGGATACTTTTGTCATTTTAAGTGGTGACTCAGATTTCTCTCCGCTGGTCAGCAAGTTGCGTGAAAACAACAAGTATGTGGTTGGGATCGGTGTCAAGAGTTCAACGTCAGATCTACTCTCGGGAAATTGTGATGAGTTTATTTATTACGATGACCTGGCTCGGCCGAAGCCACAGCCCGTGCGTAAGAAAAAGACCAGCCGAGCAAGCAGTGTTTCGAAGGCTGGGGTTGGCAAGCAGGACGAGCAGCGTCGCCAGGAGGCCATTGAACTGGTGATGACTACGGTGGAAGGGCTGTTCGAAGAACGGGGCGAGGAGGAAAAAGTATGGGGCTCAATGGTGAAACAAGCCCTGAAAAGACGCCAACCGGGGTTCAACGAGCGGTACCATGGATTTTCAGGGTTTGGTAATTTGCTAGAAGAAGCCGAATTACGAGGATTGATGGTACTTGAGCATGACGAGAAATCCGGTGGCTATGTTATTAAGAGTTGTACAGGCGAGGAATAAAATCGGCCGAATCGAGTTCGGCAGTACTGACGTTGACGAGGTGATCATGCGAAATTTGAGGTGGGTGTTGCTTTTGGTGTGCTTGGGTGGGTTGCCTGCGAGTGTTGCGGCCGGCGAGGTCCCGGACGCGGTCGGGAATGCCGTCAAGCATCTCTTTGATAACAAAGCACCTGATAAGATTGAGCCAAGTCCGATGCCGGGTTTTTTCCAGGTCACTTTCGGCGCTCAACTGTATTATGTCTCTAAAGATGGTCGATATCTTGTTGCAGGCTCGATTTACGAGGTTGCAAGTAAGCGGAATCTGACTGAAGAAGGCCAGAACGGCGGGCGCGCTAAATTAATCAGTGCATTGGATGAATCCGGCATGGTTGTTTTTAAGGCGGCAGAGGAGCTGAGCCAGGTCACGGTATTTACTGATGTTTCTTGCGGTTACTGCGTTAAGTTTCATCAGGAAATGGCTGATCTTAATGCCGGTGGTGTGACAGTGCGTTATGTGGGTTTCCCACGGGCTGGAATCAATTCCGCGGCCTACGACGCGTTAGTGTCCGTATGGTGCGCGGATGACCGCAGAAGCGCCATGACCGATGCCAAGGCAGGGCGCCAAATAGCGCCGTTGTCCTGTGACACGCCGATTGCTCGGCACAAACAGCTGGGCGAGGAGATCGGTGTGCGCGGGACACCAACCATCGTGTTGGAGAATGGTCGAATCATTGGCGGCTATGTGCCGGCGGAAGAATTGATCCAGCATGCCCGCGAGGCCGCAGCCACGCGCGGCTGAAGCGCAAAAGATCCCCATTCGTGACGCGTTATCTGGTTCCACTAGCGGGGTTCCTCATCATAGGTGCTTTTTTGGCGCTCGGCCTGCGGTTGGATCCACGCGAGGTCCCTTCTCCGCTGATCGACAAGCCGGCACCGTCATTTGAGTTGCCCCGACTGATCGCTCAGGGCGAGGTGCTAGCTCCCCGTCAGTTGGCTGGCCGAGTCTGGTTACTCAATGTGTGGGCTTCGTGGTGTGTCTCGTGTCGTGCAGAACATGTCTTGTTGAACGAGATTGCCCGGGATCGGCAGGTCGAGATCGTGGGTTTGAATTATAAGGATACGCGCGCCGATGCAAGGGCCTGGTTAGATCAGTTGGGTAATCCTTACACCGCGATCGCAGTCGATACCGAAGGAAAAGTGGGCATCGACTGGGGAGTGTATGGGGTCCCCGAGACCTTTGTGATCGATGCGCAGGGCTTGATTCGTTATAAACACATTGGGCCCCTCGAGCGTACAGTGCTGGAGCAAAAGATTCTCCCCCTGGTGCGTCAATTAAAGCGCACTGCTGCCTAGGCGGGTGGGCTTAGGAGCCGGACCAGTTGAGGCAGAATCTGGTTGCAGTCGCCCTCAATTTTTAAGTCGGCCTGTGCGTCCGCGCGGGTGTGGCCCCGATTGATGATATAGAGGGGTTTGCCGAGCGCTTTCGCGTGGCGACAGAAGCGGTAACTTGAAAAAACCATCACAGAAGAGCCCACCACCAGCAGCGCATCCGAACGGGTCAACTGATCCATAGCTTGTTGGACCGTTGATTTAGGTACGTTTTGTCCAAAAAAGACCACATTGGGTTTTAGCAAGCCACCGCAGCTGAGACAGTTGGGTACGGAAAACCCCTCAGCGGCCGCGTTGGCAAGAAGGGCATCGCCGTCCGGGCCAGCGGGTGCACTGGCGCTGGCGAGTTCGGGGTTGCATGCCACCAGTCGCCCCTGCAGGCGCTCGCGGCTCGAGTACTCACCACAATCCAGACACACCACTTCACTCAGCAGGCCGTGCAGGTTAATGACATTTCGGGTACCGGCGCGTCGGTGAAGGTCGTCCACATTCTGGGTGACGACCGTATGCATTCGGGTAGTCCGGGCGAGATCTGCCAGCGCCTGATGCGCCGGTGCGGGTACGGCGTCGTGAAACCGGGGCCAACCAATGAGGCTGCGTGCCCAGTAGCGTTGGCGAGAAGCCGCTTTGTTGACGAAGTCGTGCCATTGCACAGGTGGGGTAAGTTTCCACTCGCCGGCAAGATCACGGTAATCAGGAATGCCTGAAGCGGTGCTGCACCCCGCGCCGGTGAGTACAAACAGGCGTTGAATATCGTTGATGCGGTGGCTCAGTTGAGCCAAAACAGAGGGGGGGGATTCTCGGCTGTCGTGCATCGAATCCGGGCTTAGGTGATGGTTGGGGCCCTTGGTAGGTGCCTTCATGCGGTGAGCTAGAGGATCTTGCGCAGTGCGTATTCCAGTATGCCCTCGGCACCATGGGTAGCCAGTTTAGGTAGTAATTCGCACACCCGGTTGCGATCAACAACGGTTTCAAGTGCTACCCAGTTGGTGTCCGATAGTGAGCTCACAGTGGGTGCGTGCAGGGATGGGAGTAAGGTGATGATCCCATCCAGGGCGCTGCGCGGCACGTTCATCTTCAAGGCGACTTTCTGCCTCGCTCGCAACGATGCTTGAAGGAGCGTCGAAATTTGGTCAATCTTCTGTTTTTTCCACGGATCCTGGAGAGCAGCCGCGTTGGTGATTAGACGGGTATGGGTGTGGAGTATGTCGCACACAATACGAAGCCCATGCGCGCGGATTGTGCTGCCCGTCTCGGTGATTTCTACTACCGCGTCCACCAGTCCTTCAACGACTTTGGCTTCGGTCGCGCCCCAGGAGAATTCAACTGTGCACTGAATGCCCCGTTCGCTCAGGTAGCGGCGTGTGAAGTCCACCAGTTCCGTTGCAATTCGCTTGCCGTGAAGATCTTCCAGCGACTGAATGGGGGAGTCCTGCGGCACCACGAGTACCCAGCGGCAGGGTTGATCAGAACTTTTCGAATACATAAGATCGCAGACTTCCTCGACTGCGACATCAGATTCCAAAATCCAATCGAGGCCGGTGAGTCCAAGGTCAAGCGTGCCGTTGGCAACATAATTTGCCATTTCCTGCGATCGCACCAGTGAGCAACGCAGTTCCGGATCATCGATGCCGGGAAAGTAGTTGCGCGAGTTAGGACGAATTTCCCATCCTGCCTGCTGGAACAGACTGATCGTTGCCGCTTCAAGACTGCCCTTGGGTATGCCCAATTTGAGTTTGTTCATAGTGATGTTGGTTATCAGTGCAGGCAGGGAGGCCAATGATAAAATGGGGCGCGATTATCGCATACTGGGAAGAGGGTTCTGGGTGCGTTGGCTCAGCCGCTTGGTGTCTTTACAGGAGGCGGTTAGCAGCGTCTCAATTGTTACCGAATTCTTGCAACATCGCGCGCTAACTTATTGAAAGTTTAGACTGTTGTCAGCGTGTCCAATGCCTTGATCTGGGGTCTTTCGGGGGGGTGTTATGCACAATGTCATGGACTGCAGTGCTTCGAGCGAGCAGATTACAGGCTGTGCGGGCGGTCATACGGCCATCCAGGCCTAACTGACTGAATTTACGAGTATTTTTGTATTGCTTAAATAATGACCAATCCCTGACAATGGGCCGCCGGCCCATCACCAGTGCTGTGAACTGGGAAAGTATTCACAGACTTATCCACAGGTTCTGTGGGCAACTAGGGAACAGTGATTCACCTCAATGAGTTATCGAACTTTGATGCCACTTGACCAAAACTCAATGCACTAAAGTATCGCCGCCATTGCCGTGACCAATCAATCCAAACGATCAAGCGCCATCGTGCGGGTAGCTTTGCCGTTGCCCCTGCGGCGTACGTTCGATTATCGCGTCGATGACACCATGCCCTTACCGACAGTGGGAATGCGTGTTTTGGTCCCCGTGCGCCAGCGGTCATTGGTGGGTGTGGTGACAGCAATTTCTGTTGAGCCCAGTGTAAACCTTTCGAAGTTGCGGACGGTAATCCAAGTGATCGATAAGATACCGACGATTCCAGCCACGCTATTAAAAATCTTATTGTGGGCATCTGAGTACTACCATCATCCGGTAGGTGAAGTACTGCACGCGGCCATGCCCAGCGCACTGCGTCGATCACGGGATCTGATGCCTGGATTACCCCGAGTGTTCCGCCTCACCGCGGCAGGACAAGAGGCCTTGGCCGCGGTCCCCATTCGTGCCCGGGTACAGCGTCAACTGCTTGCTCGCTGTCACCTGGAGCACGGACTTGAGGAGAGTGCGTTACGTGAGGGGATACCCCATGTGCACGTGCCCCTGCGTCGGTTGTTGGCACGAGGGTGGATCTCGGCCGAGTCGGCTTATCCCTTGGTGCGGGCTGCGCGCGCGCCTGCTATTGACTTGGGTACCGACCAGCAACGCGCAGTAGATGCGATGGTCGCTGAATCAGTCCGTTTTACACCGTTTCTTCTGCATGGCGTGACCGGCAGTGGTAAGACAGAGGTCTATCTGCGAGCGGCGGCGGCAGTTATCGCCCGTCATAGACAGGTTTTGGTGCTGGTGCCGGAGATTGCACTGACCCCGCAGTTTATTGCGCGCATCGAAAATACGGTCGGTGGGCGCTTGGTGGTTCTCCATTCCCAGATGCCCGCCGGCGAGCGACACCGCGCCTGGTGGGCGGCAAGCGCTGGTTTGGCCGATGTGGTACTGGGTACCCGTCTGGCCGTTTTGGCCCCATTTAAGGCCTTGGGGTTAGTGATTGTGGACGAAGAGCATGACCTCTCGTACAAGCAACAAGACGGGTTCCGCTACCACGCGCGTGATGTGGCGGTAAAACGTGCACAAGTAGCGCAAGTCCCGGTCGTGCTCGGTTCAGCAACCCCATCGCTGGAATCGATCGCCAATGTTCATCGCGGGCGTTACCAGTTATTGTCTTTGCCCGAACGGGCCGGCGGGGCCCAGATGCCGCGAGTGCGTCTACTGGACTTGAGCGCGATGCCGGCAGCGGAGGGATTGTCCCCGCCGGTGGTGAAGGCCCTTGCCCGGCGGCTCGATCGGGGGGAGCAAAGCATTTTGTATGTCAATCGGCGAGGTTTTGCCCCTGTGGTCGGCTGCAGCTCATGTGGTTGGCAGGGACGTTGTGGGCGCTGTGATGCGGCTTTGACACTACATCGGAGAAGCGGTGTGCTGCGTTGCCACCATTGTGGTGCGGTAGAACCCGCCCTCGATCATTGCCCACAGTGTCACGGTGGTGACGTGTATCACGTTGGCGAAGGCACACAGCGCATTGAAGAAGCCGTGCAACGATTGTTTCCTGAGGCGCGGGTGATGCGATTCGATAGTGACCGCATCAAAGGCGGTGAGCATATGGCGGCTGATCTGCAGCGGGTGCGCGACGGTGCAGTGGATATCCTGGTCGGGACCCAGTTGTTGTCCAAGGGGCACGATTTTCCGGCAGTAACGCTGGTCTGTGTTCTTAGTGCGGATCGGGGCCTGTACGCGACGGATTTCCGCTCCAGCGAACGTTTGTTTCAACAATTGACCCAGGTGTCTGGTCGCGCGGGTCGAGCCCAGCGACCCGGTGAAGTGCTGATCCAAACCTTGTATCCAACGCTCCCCACATATGAATATTTGACGCGACACGATTTTGATGGTTTTGCGAGCGCTGCGTTGGATGAGCGCAAGCTGGCCAGTTGTCCGCCCTATCGGCGCTTCGTGTTGTTACGCGCAGAGTCCCCGCACCTTGAGATGCCGCTAGAATTTCTGCGGCAGGTCAGGCAGATAGGTGAGCGGCGCTTGCGCGAGCAGCCCCACACGGGAGTGGTGCTGCTCGACGCGGTGCCCTCCCCGATGGAACGTCGTGCCGGCCGTTATCGTGCCCAGCTGCTTGTCAGTGGGCGCGGTCGTGCGGCGTTACACTCGTTTCTTTCCGTTTGGCTATCGGACATTGAGAGTCTTCGCCGAGCGCGTACGGTGCGTTGGTCTGTCGATGTCGACCCGCAGGAGATGTACTAATGCGTCAAGAAATTCGTCTCTTCCGGGCTGACGAGGGATCAGCGATACTGGAAATCATCAACGATGCTGCTGAGGCTTATCGCGGAGTGATTCCTCCCGAGTGTTGGCATGAGCCTTATATGTCCATGACTGAACTGGTTGGTGAACTGGCCGAGGAAGTTGTCTTTTGGGTGCTTGAGCAGGACAACGAACTGATGGGCGTCATGGGGTTGCAGGACAAAGGAGGGGTTGACCTGATTCGCCATGCTTATGTACGGACACGCCATCGCCGCCAGGGTATTGGCAGCGAGTTACTGCGTCGCGTTGAGGCGCAGAGCGAGAAACCCATTCTGATCGGAACCTGGGCTGCCGCTACCTGGGCGATTGATTTTTATCGTGCTCACGGCTATCAGGTCACATCGGATGCGGTTAAAACGGCATTGTTGCACCGTTACTGGACGGTGCCCGAGCAGCAAATGGCAACCTCGGTGGTCCTTCTTAAAGGAGATCTTAGCAGCGCCTAGGGCGCTGTTACGGTCGATGTGTCAGAGCGATGTAATCCCAGGATGCAAATTCGTGCATCCGGCTAATTAACCGCTGAAAGTCCAGTTGTAGACGTTTCCCCCGGTAAAGAGATTCTGCCGGAGCCGCTGCCGAGACAATCACGTTGACGCGCCGATCGTAAAGTTCATCGATCAACTCGATCAAACGGCGTGTGGCATCGTCGTCGTTCGCGCCAAGTAATGGAATGCCTGCGATAAGCAGGGTATGAAACTGTTTGGAAAGAATGACGTAGTCCGCTTTTGAGCGGGGTCCCTCACACAATGCGTTGAAATCAAACCAGCCCACACCCTCGCCGTGGCCGCGGCTGGCAATAGGCCGCCCATTAATGTCGATAGGTCCCACACTACACAAGGAGCCGCGACTCACGCGGACGAATTGCGAATAAAGTGCATCGTTGGCGTGTTGATCATCCGGTGTGAAATACACCGATGCTTGCTGCATTGTCTGGCGCCGGTGATCTAGCGTGCCTGGGAGTTCCAACACCGTCATGTGTGAGTGAATCAGTGCGATGGCTGGGAGAAAACGCTGGCGTTGCAGACCACGTCGGTAAAGTCCGTCTGGTGCAATATTGGAGGTGGTCACCAGCACGGTACCTCGCACAAATAATTCTTGCAGCACACTCGACAGCAGCATGGCATCGCCGATATCTGAGACAAAAAACTCATCAAGTGACAGGACTCGGCAGTCTCCAACCAGTCGGTCGACCACAGCGGCCATGGGGTCTGATTGAAGGCGCAACTGGTGGAGGTGATCGTGGAGTTCAAGCATGAAGCGGTGGAAATGGACCCGTCGTTTTTCCTCGAAAGGAATCGAGTCGTGAAACAGATCCATCAGGAATGTCTTGCCGCGCCCCACACCGCCCCACAGATAAAGACCGCCGATCCTATTGTGGGGGCGACGGCCTCGAGTCAGGCTCAGTCGGTGCCTTAAAGAGCGGCCACGGTTCGCAAGCACCGCCTCGTGCAAAGCATCCAGCTGCTCGAGAACAATCCCCTGGCTTGGATCCTCGGTGATTGATTTTGTTGCGCGCTGTGCCGCGTAAAGGGCACTGGGGCTGGCTGGACTCGTTCCGTCCATTCAAACAGGAGCGCTTGAATACTGATGATGGGCAAAGTGGGTGCCATCACAGTAGGTAAATCTAATCCCTGTGGTGACGTCCATAGGCTGGCAGTGTAGCGCTATGCCCGTTGGCGAGAAAAGGACGACGTTAGGCTGTAGATTGTCAGTGTCTGGGGTATGCTTTGTCCCACCATTAGGAATCTGATCTGCTTGTGTCCCGGTTGCCTCGTATCACTGCCATTGAGTCGGTTGCAGCGACGCCGCTTTTTGAGGTACAGCGGGTTGATCTCGAGTTTGCTAATGGTCAGGCGGCTCGTTTTCATCGTTTGATGGGACAAGGGCCAGGATCAGTGGTTGTGGTGCCGATGCCTGATGCCCATCACGTGCGGCTGATCAAAGAATACGCGGTTGGATTCGAGCGCTATGAACTGGGGTTCGTTAAGGGCAAGATCGATGATGGCGAAACACCGCAGCAAGCAGCGTCGCGAGAGTTGCGTGAAGAGATCGGTTGTCGTGCAGGCACATTGCAACATCTGACAACGGTAACCGTCACTCCGGGGTACTCCAACTTTCAGAGTTGGATTTTCCTTGCCAGCGAATTGTCACATGATCCGTTGGAAGGCGATGAGCCAGAAGAACTTGAGACGCAGGACTGGCCGATCAATGAGTTCGATGCGCTCCGCGCCCGCCAGGACTTTACCGACGCCCGTTGTGTGCTGGCTACTTATCTTGTCGCGAGCCAATTGAAATGAGACGGGTTAAAGCGGCTGATGTGTTGAATGAGGTAATTGGGATTACCGTCGCTGCCGGGCGTGAGATCTTGTCGGTTTATGAGCAGTCTTATCAGATCGAAAACAAAGCCGATGGCTCGCCGGTGACCACTGCAGATCTTCGCGCTCATGAGTTGATTGTCAGAGAACTGGCAGCGCTCACTCCAAACATCCCGGTGCTATCGGAAGAATCCTCGAACATAGTGGCCTCGGAACGCCTACGCTGGTCGGCTTTCTGGTTAGTTGATCCGCTCGATGGAACCAAGGAATTTATCAAACGGAATGGTGAATTCACGGTCAATATTGCCTTGGTCGAAAAGCATCGGCCGGTGATCGGCGTGGTCCACACGCCAGTGGGCGGCTCGACGTACTACGCAGCCACGGGCCAGGGCGCGTGGCGAATAGAGGGTCATCATGCACCGACAGCAATCAAGAGCCGGAGCTATGACGGTGGCGCTGCCCGTATGGTGGTTAGCCGATCCCATCTGGGGGCGGCGGTCATTGCGTTTCGTGATACGCTGCTGGGGGAGAGTGGTCTGCCGGTTGAGTCTGTCAATATGGGTAGTTCACTCAAGGTGTGCCTTGTTGCCAAGGGTGAGGTGGATGTTTATCCGCGCCTAGGCCTTACCTCAGAATGGGACACCGCGGCCGCAGACTGTGTCCTGAACGAGGCGGGTGGCGCCGTTATTGATCTTGACGGCAACCCGTTGCAATACAACAAGGCGAACCTACTTAATCCCTGGTTTATGGCAACTGGCGACACGGACTACGATTGGCCAGGGTTGGCGCAAAGGGCCGGTGTAAAGAGCCCTGATTGAAATTCCCCCGTCGTGTCTGTCGATACGAAGCACGGCGGGGTTATATAATAGCCGCACGACCGTCCGCTTCTTTTTATTCGTTCCATGATGGTCTTTTGACCATGCTTGAATTCACAAAAATGCACTCGTTGGGTAACGACTTTGTCATGCTCAATGACGTCCGTCGTGTGCTGGATCTGAGCACACACCAGATTCAGCGAATAGCGGATCGGCATCGTGGCATTGGCTGCGACCAGGTGATCGTTGCGCAGCCGGGTCGGGAGGAGGTCGATTTCTTCATGCGAGTCTTTAATGCAGACGGTACCGAGGTCGGACAATGTGGTAATGGCGCGCGTTGCCTCGGGCGGTATCTGGTGGAACACGGGTTAAGCGAGCGTCGTACGATCTCTATTGGTACGACCACCACAAGGCTAGAGTTGAAGGTCGGGCCGGATTGGCAAGTGAAAGTGCAGATGAGCACGCCAGCGTTTGCCCCCGCGGAGGTGCCGTTTGATGCTGAACGCGATGAACTGATCCACTCGGTTGATGTTGGTGGAGAGTCGGTGGCGGTGGCGGTGGCGTCGATCGGTAATCCGCATGCCGTTATTCAGGTCGAGGATCTAGAGCAGGCGCCGGTGGGAAGGTGGGGTCCGGCCATTGAGACGCATAGCCGCTTTCCCGAAGGGGCTAACGTCGGATTTCTACAGGTTTTCGATCGTCACCGAGTGGCGCTGAGAGTTTGGGAGAGAGGTGTTGGCGAGACACAAGCCTGTGGCAGTGGGGCTTGTGCAGCGATGGCCGTGGCTCACCGTCAGGGATTGGTAGGCGACCGTGTAGCGGTAGAGCTTCCCGGTGGTACAGCCATCGTTAGTTGGATGGGTCGTGGCGCTATTTGCCTGGAAGGGCCGGCGATTACTGTTTTCCAAGGCCGAATCGATCTGGAGTCACGATGAGTTCGGCTCGGCCAGGCCCCGTTGCAGACGTCGCAGTCGATGCGCAAGGGGTCGCTGTTTTTCTGCGCCAACATCCGGATTTCTTCTTACGCTATGCGGACCTGTTGAGTGATCTCGAATTACCGCATTCCCGGACCGGTGACACCATCTCACTGATCGAGCGGCAGGTGGATGTGTTGCGCCAGAAAAACGCATCACAACAAGCACAGCTGGAGCAACTTGTCTTTCATGCGAAGGAAAACGAACTGCGCCAGCGACGCTTGATGCATTTTTTTATCAGTCTTTCAGCGCTGACCGAAGCCAAGGTCCTGTGCGAAAACATGCCCAAGCAATTAGCGGAGACTTTTGATCTGGCACATGTCGATATCAAGTTTATTGCTGAGCGGGTTTCCAAAATTGAAGGGATGGAAATGCTCTTCAGCGGCAGCGAGGGCTACGCCTGGTTAGCCGAGAGATTGGCTGATGGTCACAGCGTGTGTGATAACCGGATGCCCTCTGGGCCCCGTGCCCTGTTGCTCGGCTCTACTACGGCAAGCATTCGGTCACTGGCAGTGGTTCCGGTAACCAATCGTAGCGCCACGTTGGTCGCGATGATCGTTCTTGGTGCCACCCAGGCCGACCGTTACCAGCCCGGTGTGGATACGGTGTTTCTCGATCTTGTCGGCGCCATGGTCAGTGCTACCTGTTGGCGTTTGGGTATCGTATAGCCCATGGGCACTGCGAATGGGATTCAGCGGGATATCAATCGCTTTCTTAATCATCTGCGAGATGAGCGACGCCTGTCGGCACACACGATCTCCGCCTATCGGCGGGACCTGGAGAAATTCACGGATTTTCTAACGCGACGTGAAATCACAACCTTGCGTCAGTTGGTGATAGCGCAGGCGCGGATGTTTCCCGCCCAACTGAACCAGTCCGGTTTATCCAGTCGCTCCATTCAACGGGCCTTGTCGGCGGTACGCACGCTGTATCGGTATCTGTTGCGTGAATCGAAGGTGAAGATCAACCCGTTTTTGACAGCGCGTGATGTGGGTCACCGCCAGGCAGTCACCGCGCCGCGCGCCGATCGTAGATTGCCGCCGACGCTGAGCATCGAGGAGATTGTCCAACTCGTCAATATTGATCCGCGAACCGACCTTGACCGGCGTGATCGGGCCATACTGGAATTGTTTTATTCGTCCGGCCTCCGTTTGGCGGAGCTCTCGGGCTTGGATCTCGGTGACTTGGACTTGGCCGATGCAGTGGTGCGAGCGATGGGCAAAGGTGCCAAGACACGTATTGTGCCAATCGGTGGTTATGCCCGTGAGGCGGTACTGGCTTGGCTTAATGTTAGGTCTGCATGTGCGAGGGAGAGCGAGCAGGCGTTGTTCGTTAACCGTAGCGGCACGCGCCTGGGGGCACGCGCTATTCAGCAACGGGTGGCAGTGTGGGCGCAACGTCAAGGCCTAGGGCGACGAGTGCATCCGCACATGTTGCGCCACTCATTTGCGAGCCACGTACTGGAATCGAGTAGCGATCTTCGAGCGGTCCAGGAATTGCTTGGCCATGCAGATATCTCAACCACACAGGTTTATACCCACCTTGACTTTCAGCATTTAGCCCAGGTCTACGACAACGCGCATCCTCGGGCAAGGCGCAAGAAAGCCTGATGAGAGCACGCAGCGAGAGTGTATGACGCGATGGTAACGATGGTGGTGGGTGGCGCCGGTTTTATCGGCGTGAATATTGCAGAGCAGCTGCTGATCGAAGAGAAGACGGTGGTGTTGTTTGATATACGGCCGGTACCTGCTCCGGTGGCTCAGCACTTTAATGCCTTGCCGGGTCGATGGACTGAAGTGATAGGAGACGTGTTGGATACCGTTGCTTTGTGTCACAGCCTCCGGCAGGCGCATGTTTCACACCTGTTTTTCGGGGCTGCAGTGACGGCGGGCCCGCAACGTGAGGCCCAGACACCCCGGCGAATCATCGAGACCAACCTGGTCGGGTTGGCGAGCGTTCTCGAGGCCGCGCGTGACGCGGGCCTGGAACGGGTAATCAATCTAAGTTCAGGGGCGGCCTATGGTGAGACGGCACACGGTACTTCTCCTCTGCATGAGGATGCTTTGCTGGAACCCATTGGCCTTTACCCCGTCACGAAGGCGACGTCAGAACGCATTGTCCGGAGATTGGCAGAGTTATGGACGATGAATCTCGTCAATGTGCGGTTGGGTCCTGTGTTTGGGCCGTGGGAATTGGATTCGGGTGTGCGTGATCTTTTAACACCTCAGCTGCAGGCAACCCAGTTGGCGTTGGCGTCTCGTGAAGCGATTCTGATGTTCGATGATCATCGGGATTGGACTTATTCGCGTGATCTCGCGCGTGCGTTAGTGGCCTTAATGGCGCATTCTGCTCTGAATCATGATGTGTACAACGTCAGCTGTGGAGTGAGTTCGAGCAGTTCAGCGTGGTGTGAGCATCTGGCAGCGCACTTCCCCGAGTTTTCCTGGCGTCTGGCACGCCATGACGAGGAACCCAACGTGTATCAGCATGGCCCGCCCACCCGGCAGCCTCTGGCTACGGAACGCCTTGAAGCAGCGCTGGGTTGGATACCCCAGGCAGATGCCGACGCCGCGTTTGCGGATTGGCTAGCATGGCTCGACATCGCACCAGCTTACTGGGAGGCAGTAGCGGCAGGGCCATGAAGGGCCTGTTTGGTGGCAGTTTCCGCCAATGATTGCACTGATCACGCTATGTTAATATGGGGTCGTTCCGTCAGTGCCCTGCTGGCTTATATCTTGTTCAAAAATTAAGGATTCCCAATGGTTTTAACCTCCGTTGCGCTCATCCCCGTGGTGCTTGGTGTGCTGGGCCTTATTGCAGCCTTTGGCATTTATCGCGTTGTTTTGAAGTATCCCGAAGGCAGTGGCAAGGTTGCGGCTATTGCCGAGTTGATTCACCGCGGAGCCTTAGTTTTTATCCGTCGCGAGTACACTTTTCTCAGTATCTTTGTGATTGTGGTTGCGGCGCTGATTTTCTTCTCGGATCTGGGATGGCGTACTGCGGTTGCGTTTCTGCTGGGCGCAGGTTGTTCAGCAGCGGCGGGTTACATCGGTATGTTTACTGCCACTCGAGCTAATGTTCGAACGACGACTGCGGCTCAGGAAAGTGCTGCCGCCGCCCTCAAGGTTGCTTTTTTCGGTGGTTCGATCATGGGATTAACTGTCGCGGCGATGGGATTGCTGGGACTTGGGCTGCTGTATTACTTTTTTGGCGGTGACCCGGCCACCTCGCACGTGATTCATGGGTTTGGTATGGGGGCTTCCTCGGTGGCGCTTTTCTCCAGGGTGGGAGGCGGCATCTTCACCAAGAGTGCCGATGTTGGCGCTGACCTTGTCGGCAAAGTGGAAGCGGGTATTCCTGAGGATGATCCGAGAAATCCGGGCGTCATCGCTGATAATGTGGGAGACAATGTCGGCGACGTTGCTGGCATGGGGTCGGATATTTTCGAGTCGTATTGCGGCTCGATCATTGCGACGATCGCCATTGCGGCGACGTTGTCACCGGTACTGATTGACCAGTTGGCGAGTGGGCAACAGAACCAGTTGATGTTCCTGCCGTTGGCTCTGGCTTCGGTTGGACTGGTGTGTTCATTGATCGGAATTCAGTTGGTCAGTGCGATGGCAAATAAGTCACCGGCTGTCGCATTGCGAGTCGGCACTATCGGCGCGACCATTATTTTTATCATTGCTTCGATCGCCGTGATTCACTTGGTCGAACTGAGTGTGAACATTTGGTTCGCTGTTCTGGTTGGGGCAGTCGGTGGCATTGTGATCGGGTTGGTGACCGAGTACTACACGGGTGGTCAGCCAGTTAGAAAGATCGCGGCAAGTGGTGAAACTGGGCCTGCAACGGTAATGATCAGCGGGCTCGCCATTGGCATGCAATCGGTTACTGTTCCTGTGTTGGTGCTGAGTGCGATCATTCTTATTTCAAGTGAATTAGCTGACATCTATGGGGTCGGCATTGCCGCTGTTGGTATGCTGGCAACGGTGGGGATCACGATGGCAATTGATGCGTACGGGCCTGTTGCAGACAATGCTGGGGGTATTGCAGAAATGGCCGGGTTGGGTGAAGAGGTTAGGGAAATCACCGATACCCTTGATGAACTGGGTAACACTACCGCGGCGATTGGCAAGGGGTTTGCCATTGGTGCGGCGGCGCTGGCGGCGCTTGCGATTATCTCGGCGTATATCGAAACCGTGATCCATCATGTGCCGGAGTTCACCCTACAAATCAATGACCCTTTAGTGCTTGCCGGCATGTTCTTAGGCGGTATTTTTCCGTTTCTTGTCAGTAGTATGACGATGAACGCAGTGGGCGATGCTGCGTTTGAAATGATTCACGAGATCCGCCGTCAGTTTCGAGAGATCCCTGGATTATTGGAAGGCAACGCTGAACCCGATACCGCTCGCTGTGTGGATATCGCAACGACCGCTGCGTTAAAGCGGATGATTCCACCGGGGGTGCTAGCAGTCGCCGCTCCGGTGGTGGTTGGATTTGGGCTTGGCCCGGCAGCTCTTGGTGGCATGCTGGGCGGCGCATTGTTGGGTTGCGTGCTTCTTGCATTGACCATGGCCAACGCCGGGGGAGCTTGGGATAACGCCAAGAAGTACGTTGAAAAAGGCAACCTAGGTGGCAAGGGCTCTGACGTTCACAAGGCTGTTGTCGTCGGTGACACAGTGGGTGATCCCTTTAAGGATACGTCGGGACCCTCGATGAATATCCTGATTAATGTGATGGCGATCGTTAGCCTTGTGATCGCACCGTTACTGGGTTGATCGAGCTAGGTTTTTCTACAAGAGGAAGGGATCGGCCTGGTGGCCGGCTCTTTTGTTTGGGGTCCAAGACATGGGTTGGGTTGGCATCGTAAGATGATGTGATGATTAGGGTTCCCGTTCGGGCGGCCACTGTGCTGGATCTTGTCGCGGTCGAAGCCATCTATACGGATGAAGTACGCCGGCACACCGCCTCGTTTGAGATTGAACCGCCGGACCTTGCCGAGATAAAGCAGCGTTGGGTCGATGTGTGCAATCGGGGCTTGCCCTACCTGGTGGCGCATCTGGAAGGATGTGTTGCCGGCTATGCTTATGCGGTGCCTTATCGCGCCAGGCCAGCTTATTGTTACACCGTAGAAGACTCTGTTTATGTTGCTCCCTGGGCGCGTCAGCGTGGCGTCGGGTTAGCACTGCTCAGAGCGTTGCTCAGTGGTTGTGAAATGTGGGGTGCGCGTCAAATGGTCGCGATTATCGGTGATCCGGCGACAAACAATGCGTCTATTCGATTGCACGAAAAGGCGGGGTTTAGGTCTGTTGGAACACTGGTGGGTGTGGGACGTAAGTTCGATTCCTGGCTCGATTCATTGATATTGCAGCGACCATTGGGTCATGGGATCTCAACCAATCCCGGTGACCCTCGTGTGCCAGTTTGAGATGATTGCGCGGGGGTTTCTCGCTGCGGCGCGCTTTCTTCTTGTCCTCAGCGGTGGCTGGACGAGCGCTGCGCGTTGGCAACGTCAAGTGTTGACGCGATTCAATACCGACATGGATCTCTATCTGCCGCGGGGAAGAAGCGCTGGAACTGTGGTCTTTGTTCACGGTTTGAGTGTCTTGGGGCATCGTGATCCTCGTGTCGAGCAGCTGGGGAGCGCCCTGGCCACCGCTGGCTTTCGGGCGGTTATTCCGGCCATCAAGAGTCTCCGGGAGTTGTGGATTCGGCGGGATCAGCCCGAGCAAATCGAGCAACTGGTTACTGCTATCACGAGTGACGAGCAATTGGTGCCAGGCGGCTGTTGCGCTTTGATGGCGGTCTCTTTTTCAGGTGTATTTGTACTCAGAGCGGCCGGTCGTCCCGCAGTGTCGCCGCATCTGAGTGCGTTGGGTCTAATCGGCGCTTATGCAGATGTGAACAGCGTGTGCGATTTCCTCGTGACCGCCAACCGGGCTGACCCTTACGGCTATCTCCTCATGTTGCGCAGTTACTACGCAGAATTTGAAACGCCCTCGGCAAGGTTTCTTGAAGCCCTTGCACGCTGTATTAAGCACAGTATTGCTGAATCAGAAGCCGAGTCATGTGAGGGCATTCTGGATGCGAGTCAGCCCGATGAGGCGCAATTAATCCAGTTGATTGCCGATCCGCGGGCCCGTGCTGATATGGGTAGGCGCATACGGGCAGTTTTTGATGCGGATTGGCGTGACTACGAAGTACCTATTGAGTCACTTCAACTCGATGTGCCGGTGTTCCTGATTCACGGGCGAGACGATCGCGTGATCCCTGTTGAGCAGTCGCGAGATCTTGCTGATCGACTCGATGTTCGCGGCGTGGTCAATCGGTTGTGTGTGACTCGATTTTTGAGTCATGGTGACAGTCGTATCCGCTGGCGCGAGTTACTCGAAGTGCTACGTGTGTGGTGTGCTTTTGCTTGGTTTTTCAGGTGTTGCCAGGTGAGCGAAAAGCGCCGGCCGGAGTAGTGAGCGGGCACAGAAAATGAAGAGGGCGCCCAACGGGCGCCCTCTTGCGACAAGCCTGACAGCAATTCAGGTCAAGCGTAATGTACGACACCGGCCATGATCACCGACAGAATAACACTCGAGGTGATTACTGCGTTGACCGACTGTATGGCGCTCATCATTTTCCCCCAGATGGCATTGGCCTCGATGATGACAACGATGGCGAGACCAATAACAAGGGCGGTCGTGCTCATTTCTCCACCCCATACACCGCCACTTGCTTGGGTGCCGTGGATCGAAGCGACCATGAAATAAAGCATGGGTAAGGAAAAGAGCGTGTTTGTCCGCGAGGCCAAACCGGCTTTGGGTGCGGCGGCTGCTTTGTCACCTTCATCCAGGCCAATAACTATCCGTTGATTTGGCCAGATGATTAGCCACACATTCAGCATCATCAGGGTACCCATCAGCGCACCGAGTGAGATGCCAAGACTGAATCGTTGGTTCATGATCCATCCGAGCAGGATCAGACCGGTGAGAAAAGTGAACATGGCCGCCCAGCGGAACCACCATAGCGCGATCGGTGCGAGTTTCTGCATGACATCCGACTTGGCACCGTCATCAGCGACTTTGACGTATTCAGTCTGCACAAAGTTGAAGTAGTAGAGCAGGCCAATCCACGCCACGCCGAAAACAATGTGACCCCAGCGTAACAGTACATCGAGAAGGTATGAGTGCAGCATGGTTCGTGTCTCCCAGGTGTTTGTCTATGCAGTGGGTAAAAATCAGCGACGCAAGTCTAAATGACGTCTTCCCAAAGCGCCAATTCAGGTTGTTTTGAAGGGGTATTGTGATTTACCAGCGGTGTCCCCCTTCGCGGAGTCCTAGGCGACCGAGGGTAAGCCTGCCAGCGCCATGGCGACTTCCGATTCGTCATAAGGCTGATCGTGTAGTTTTCCGCTGGCAAAGTCGCTGTAGGCCTGCATATCGAAATAGCCATGTCCGCAAAGGTTAAATAAAATGGCTCGCGAAGTGCCTTCTGCCTTGCAGCGCAGCGCTTCGTCGAGTGCGCCTTTGACCGCGTGGTTCGCTTCAGGTGCCGGCAGAATACCTTCTGCCTTGGCAAACTCGATGCCGGCCTCAAAGCACTCGACCTGTTGGTAGGACACCGCTTCAACTTCGCCGGTATTGACCAGCTGGCTGACTAATGGTGCCATGCCGTGGTAACGCAGGCCCCCGGCGTGAAAGCCAGGCGGCACAAATGCCGACCCCAGTGTGTGCATCTTAACCAGGGGCGTCAGATTTGCCGTGTCACCGAAGTCGTACGCATACTGACCGCGCGTCAGGCTCGGGCAGTTGGCCGGTTCGACCGCAACAACGCGACAGGTCTGTTCACCACGCAGTTTTCGACCGATAAACGGAAAGGCAAGGCCAGCAAAATTGCTTCCGCCCCCGGTACAGCCAATCACCACGTCAGGATAATCGTCGGCCATCTCCATTTGGCGTAAGGCTTCTTGTCCAACGACAGTCTGATGCATCAGCACGTGGTTCAGTACGCTGCCAAGCGCATACTTGGTGTCGTCCCGTTGCGCTGCGCATTCGACCGCCTCGCTGATTGCGATACCAAGGCTGCCGGTACTGTCGGGACTGTCCGCAAGGATTTTCCTGCCTGATTCCGTGCGGTTACTCGGACTGGCGTGACAGGTGGCACCAAATGACTCCATGAATGCTCGCCGATAGGGTTTCTGGTCATAACTCACTCGCACCATGAACACTTCTATTTCCAGACCAAACATTGAACCGGCGAGGGCAAGGGATGAACCCCATTGGCCGGCGCCGGTCTCAGTGGTAATGCGCTTAACCCCCTCTTCGCGGCAGTAGAAGGCTTGGGCGATGGCGGTGTTGGGCTTGTGGCTACCGGTCGGGCTCACCCCCTCATACTTGTAGTAGATGCGGGCAGGTGTATTCAGCGCTTGTTCCAGGCGTCGTGCACGGTGCAGTGGACTGGGTCGCCATTGTCGATAAATGTTGCGCACCGGCTCTGGAATATCGATCGTCCGCTCGGTGCTGACTTCTTGCATGATCGCCGCCATGGTGAAGAGTGGCGCAAGGTCATCAGGCCCGATCGGTTGGCCGGTTCCAGGGTGCAAAACAGGGGCCGGGGGATCTGGCAGGTCGGCGACGATGTTGTACCAGGATTTGGGGATGTCGTTCTCGTCCAGTAGAAACTTAATTTGATCTGTCATGGCAGTTATTCGAGGTAAACGGGTTATGGTTTAAGTACAGCACAGCACAGGCGACTAAGCATACCGCAATTGTGGTGGCGATACGGCTCCCTGAGAGATCGAGCGACTGATTCGGATATCTCAGTATGGGCGGGAGCCTTCAGGTCCCGGGGCGGGCGTTGGTCCGGTTGTAGCGGGGCACTGGGCCATGCAGCGCTTGCCACACTGTATCGCAGGCGGCGCGCTCGTCGTCGTCAAGCGGTGCCGCTTCGAGCGCCGCCAGGTTGGCGGTAATCTGTTCTGCACGGGTTGCGCCAAAAAGAGTGACATCAACACTGTCGTGATCCAGCATGTAGCGCAGTGCCAGTTCGACGGTGCTGCGTCCCCCATCGCGGGCGATTTGAGAAAAGGCATCAGCGGCACGTTGCTGGCGTTCATCCCAGTAGCGTTGCCGATAATTGGCATCGTTCGCAAAGCGCGTACCCGAGGTGGGTTCTTGACCGATCTGGTACTTTCCTGTGAGTAGGCCACCGGCCAATGGGTTATACAGACAGGTACCAAGATCAAATGCCCGGGTCATGGGTAACAACTCGGTATCGGCCGCGCGCGCGATCGCGTTGTACAACGCCTGCGTTACGGTGGGCGGTGTCCAGCCGCGTGAGCGACTGAGATACAGTGCATCGACTATTTGCCAGGCGGCAAAGTTTGATAGGCCGATATACCGAATTTTGCCTGCGTTCACCTGGCTTTCCAGGGCGCGCCAGGTGACCTCAATGGGAGTATCGTCATCAGGTTGATGTAGATAATAGATATCGACGTACTCTGTTTTAAGGCGTCGAAGCGAATTCTCAAGTTCTCGAATCAAGACCTTTGGGGTGAGGCCGATGGTCTCGAGATCGTTTCCGACTGGGTAGCGTACTTTCGTTGCCAGAACAATTTGTTCACGATTGGCCCGGGCGTTCATCCATTGGCCAATGATCTCTTCAGAGCGGCCTGCGTTGTAACTGTTGGATGTATCGATGAAGTTAACGCCGTTGTCGGTCACTAGATCCAACAGATCCAGCGAGGTCTCTTCGTTGACCGGTTGACCGAGGGTCATTGTGCCAAACGAAAACGGGGACACCTTGAGTCCAGTGCTGCCGAGTCTTATCCGTTCCATGTGCCGCCCTCCTGGTGACTGAACGTCACGGCGCTAGTGCGCCATTGGGCCTATCTTAGCGGTTGTTCGACTCAGTGTCGGATCCCGTAGCCCCGCTGGAGGAGAATCAGGCTGAGGCTAAATAGCGCCACGATGAAGCCGATGATGATGA
>PVBE010448309.1_pt1 | contig 28376 bp, 26 predicted proteins | sample 1631181 | NCBI WGS metagenome assembly PVBE01 (sample SAMN08397723, study PRJNA350692) | Marine metagenome, whole genome shotgun sequencing project. | isolation source: water | place: Pacific Ocean | collected 2012-04
CCATCAGCCTGAAACGGCCACCATCGTTGGGGATGTCGAGGGAATACCCGCCAATGTCGTTCAGATGCACGAAAAGGTCGAAAGACCCGAAATGCTGGTGGGCAGCACCTACAAAATTAAGACGCCTTTATCCGATCACGCTTTGTACGTGACCATCAACGATATCGTCCTTAACCCACAAACGCCGTACGAGAAGCGTCGACCCTTTGAGATTTTTATCAATTCCAAGAATATGGATCATTTCCAATGGATCGTGGCGCTGACCCGAATTATCTCAGCCGTATTCCGCAAGGGTGGCGATGTCACCTTTCTGGTAGAAGAACTGCGTAGTGTTTTTGATCCCCAGGGGGGCTACTTCAAGCGTGGCGGCAAATACACACCCTCGCTAGTAGCCGAGATCGGCGACGCGATCGACAGCCACATGCGCATGATCGGTATGATCCGCGACGACGGGCTGGATGAGCACCAGCAGAAACTCATTGACCAGAAACGCCGCGAATTCGAGGATCGAACCCAGGCTGTCGCAGCCGAGGACGATTCGGAGGCACCTGCCTTTCCGCCTGAAGCACGGCTTTGTCTGAAATGCCAAACCAAAGCAGCCGTACTGCTTGATGGCTGCATGACCTGCCTTAACTGTGGCGATTCCAAGTGCGGCTGATGACCTCACCACCAGCTTATCGATAAAACTTAATCGAACGGTGATTCTTCAACAGCTGTTTTGGCGCTAACGCTAGCACACAAAACCCCTCTTTAATTCCCATCATTTTCCCCCCGCCCGAGCTAGCCGGTGGATGAGTTGCAAAAAGAGACGAGTACAATCAAGTCGTCAAACTGTCTACCAGGCCGTTGAATCGCAACCTTGTTGGCCATGATCTCACCCCCAAACCTGCTCAGCCGATTAAAGAAACTCCTACGCGGCCCATGGGACGCGGTTGTGATCACCACCACGATGTGTGCACTGCAGCCGGTACGTGACATTCAGGTCTCGGGCAACGCCTTGCTCAGCTTTCATATTGACCCACAGTTTAATGTCACCCCATTGCAGCCCCCTTTACGCCGGGGCTGGTATCGTATCTCGTACAACGCAAGCGTAGATGCACCGGATGCCCTGTTCACGCCAAAAATCTACACCGGTCATGGTCAGCTACGAGAACAAGATGCGATCGTTCTACAACCTCATGTCGGCGGCCGCATCCAACAAATCATGTTTCTCCCAGAGGCCGTCAATAGGTTTCGCCTGGACCCTTTTGATATGGATTACCCTTATACGGATTTCCCTGTGCTAGGCCGTTTTGCTGTCGACAATCTAACCCTGGTACGAATTGGTGCTGCCGGCTTTTTTTTCTACTGTCTTTTTCACGGGCTAAGGCCGGTAAGAAGCAGGCGTTTATCAAAAAATATTAAGTTGTTTGGTCAACTTCTCCTTGGCCGAGGCTACGCCATCACAAGACGCTGGCTTATCCACCGAGCTAAATCTGCCCTGATGCCACCATTAACATTAACGCAATGGTTCCATCATTACCGTCATTTCAACCCAGTTGCAGCACAACCCGCAAACTCCGGCGAGACCGTATCTAACCGGCTTCGCCTGCTGATGCTGTTGCCTTTGGAAAAAGGCAAGATCAATTCTGCGAAATACACGATTCAAAGCCTGTTGGCACAATCACATGATCAATGGCAGTTGCTGTTGTTTCCTATCGGCAATTTCCAGCCGGATGTCATCCAAGATTTGCAAACCCTGGTCAAGGATGATGCCAGGCTAGGCACGATCGAACATATGCCACAGTCTTTAAGCGAGTTACCCGGCCTGGAAAGCAGTGACTTCATCTGTACCCTTTCGCCGGGAGATCAATTAGTTGATGACGCACTCGCTGAAGTCTGTAATACCCTTTATCAAGAGAACTCTGACGTTATCTACGCAGACGAGGCTCGACTACAGCAAAACCGTATTGATCTGAACCAACTTAATCTACGCACAGCCTTTAGCCTTGATGGCTTCCTCTCTGCCCCGACAATGGGTTTCTTCACCTTTGTTCGTACCAAAACGCTTGACCCCGACAAGTCGATACCGTCTGTGAGTAATTTCGCATTTAACGAATGGCTTTTTCTCAACGCGCTTGGGCGATCTCGAAAAATCACCCATGTCGCAGATATTCTTTATTTTCTGGATCCCGACAGTCAGCCACCCTCGAGACTCCCGGTAGAGTTCTTTACTGACTTTCTGCAAAAGCGAGGCTTTAAACAAGCGCAGGTCACTACCACTGCAACCTCCGGCTGCTACTCGGTGCGATACCACACGAGGAACTGCTCAAAAATTGCCATCATTATCCCCACCCACAATAGAGTCGACCTTTTGCAAGCCGCAGTAACTTCGCTCGCTACAACCGTGCCCCAATCGCTATATCAACTTGTGATAGTTGATCATCAATCAGATGAATCCGCTACCGTTGAGTATCTTAGCAGGCTCGAAAAAACACATACGGTGATCCGGCACGATGGGCCGTTCAATTTTTCCAAGATCAATAATATTGCGGTTGACCGAGTCGGTGATGATTGCGACACCCTGCTTTTTCTCAATAACGATATAGAAGCTATCGAGTCAGGTTGGTTGGAGAGCATGCTGGATAAGGTGGGGCGCAATGATGTAGGCGCCGTTGGTGCGACGCTTCTTTATCCTGATGGTCATCTTCAGCACGCTGGCGTCATCACGGGTATGGGCATGGCTGACCACTTTATGGGTGGAGTACCTTACTCAAGTCCATACCGTGAGCATTTGTCCAGCACTGTGCTACCTTGGATTGTGACCCGGGATTTCAGCGCGGTAACAGCGGCCTGTCTTGCAATCCGAAAAGATCTGTTTCGTGACACTGGTGGCTTTGATGAAAAACTGGCGATAGGCTTTCAGGATGTTGATTTGTGCCTGCGCCTCAAACAAAAGGGATACCATAACTTGTGTGATGGAGAAGCTGTGCTCATTCATCACACCTCTGCAACCCGTACGACCAGCGACATTCAGGCGTTATCGATGAATGATCCCGTTTTTCGCCTGCACCAGGGAGATCCACATTTTGAAGATACGGTGCTTTTTTCCACTCGGTACCAAGCACAACTGATGCGGGCAGATCCCTACTATCATCCACTCCTTTCGCGGCTTACCCAGCGGTACCGTCTATGCCGAGGCACTGAACGCGCCGCCAGTCCAGAAATCCGAACCGTCGACTGGCAAGGGCAGGTGCACTAGCTACCCACTGGTCAACTTCAAGCCAATGAGCCAGACCCCACTGGGCCGGTTGGCACTTTGGCCACTGGGTTTCGTCGCTTGCACATCCATCAGTAGGCCCTAGACTAAGCTCTTTACAATCCAATTTCGCAATTCACGCCCGGGCAGTAACGACATGAGCAAGATAAAGACCTTTGGCTTCGATACGTTGAGCCTTCACGCAGGACAGCAACCTGATCCTGCTACCGGCGCGCGCGCAACACCCATCTACCAGACAGCCTCGTATGTCTTTAAGAGCCCTGACCACGCAGCGTCCCTTTTTAACGTAGAGCGCGCGGGTCACGTTTATTCGCGAATCACCAACCCAACCACTGCGGTGCTTGAGGAACGTATCTCGGCGCTGGAGGACGGCGTAGGTGCCATTGCCACCGCCAGTGGCCAGGCAGCCTGTCATCTCGCCATTGCCACACTGCTCAGCGCTGGGGACCATATTGTCTCCTCGCGCTCGCTCTATGGGGGTACCCACAATCTGCTTGAGTACACGATGCCGCGATTTGGCATCACCACCACTTTTGTTGATCCTCGTGATCCTGGCGCCTTTGCCAGCGCCATCACGCCAGATACCAAGCTACTGTTCGGTGAAACACTGGGTAATCCTGGCCTGGAGGTACTCAATATCCCGGCCATCAGCGAGGTAGCCCACGCCCATGGGCTACCGCTAATGGTCGATTCCACTTTCACCACGCCCTATCTGTGCCAACCATTTAACCAAGGCGCCGACATCATCTTTCATTCGGCTACCAAATTCCTGAGCGGGCACGGGGTCATCATCGGCGGGCTGGTGGTCGATAGCGGTGCTTTCGACTGGGCTGCCTCGGGCAAATTCCCGACCCTGACAGAGCCCTACACCGGCTTTCATAACATGAACTTTGTCGAGGAGTTCGGCCCGGCCGCGTTTATCACCCGCGCCCGCAAGGAAGGCGCGCGTGATTTTGGCGCCTGCATGAGCCCCACGACTGCCTTTCAGGTACTCCAGGGCATGGAAACGCTGCCGCTGCGGATGCAGCGCCATATCGCCAATACCCGTACCATCGTCGAATTTCTCGCCACACATGAAGCCGTTGAATGGGTCAGTTATCCGGAGCGACCCGACCACCCTGATCACGAACTGGCCAAACAACTCCTGCCAAAGGGTTGTGGTGCCGTGTTCAGTTTCGGCATTAGAGGGGGACGTGAGGCAGGCCAACGCTTTATCAGTCGCGTCGAACTGCTCTCGCACTTAGCCAATGTGGGCGATGCCAAATCCCTGGTCATTCACCCCGCCAGCACGACCCATCACCGTATGGATGCCCAGGCACTGGCCGCCGCGGGTATCTCCGAAGGGCTGATCCGGCTATCGGTAGGCCTGGAGGACCCCGACGATCTCACCGAAGATCTCGATCGCGCGCTGCACGCATCCCAAAAGGGGTAAGGGGTCACTATGGAACTCAAAACTCCCCGTGGAAAACTTTTTGGCTATACCGGCGCCCGGGCTCACGAGAGCGCACGAGACGCCGTGGTTTTTATTCACGGCACCGGCATGGATCACACTGTCTGGGTACTGCCATCACGCTACTTTGCCCGGCACGGCTATAACGTGCTGGCGCTGGATCTACCAGCCCATGGCCGTTCGCAAGGCGAACCTGCGCCCACCATTGATGCGATGGCCGATGCGGTAACCGAGGCAATGGCAGCGGCCGATATCAGCAGCGCCGCGCTGGTCGGTCACTCGATGGGTTCGCTGGTCGCCCTGAGCGTCGCTGGGCGCTATCCTGAGCGGGCGCGATCCCTGGCGCTCATCGGTTCAACCGCTCCCATGGGCGTACACCCTAATATGCTGCGCTATGCCGCCGACAATGATCACGGTGTCATCGACATGCTGACCTACTGGGGTTACAGCAAGGCAGCACAGTTAGGGGGCAACGAAACCCCAGGGCTGTGGATGACCGGCAATACCCTGCGGCTGCTGGAGCGTGCTTCCGATGACCTCATTCATATCGATCTTGTCGCCTGTCAGGAGTACGATGCCGGCCTCAACCATGCCGAAGCGGTAGCGTGTCCCACGCTCTTTATCCTGGGAGAGCGCGATATCATGACCCCGGTGCGCTCTGCACAGAAGCTAATCAACGCCGTGTCGGAAGCCCGGGTCTGTGTGCTCAAGGGCAGTGGTCACTCCTTGATGATGGAAAGACCGGACGCCCTGCTGGATGCGCTGATCACCATTGTCTGAAAATAAGTAACGTAAGGGCAGGGCTATGAGCGCCTTTTTGATTGCCGATGTGAATCCGCGCGATATGGCGGCTTATCGCAACAGCGGTTACCTTGAAGCCGTACCAGAAATCGCGGCGCGCTTTGGTGGCGTTTACCGCGCGCGCGGTGGGCAGCTTGAAAAACTCGAAGGAGACTGGCAGCCCCAACGGCTAATCGTGATCGAGTTCCCCAGTTGGGATCAACTGCAGGCGTTTTATCAGTGTGCCGAATATCAGCCGTATCGTGAGATCCGCCAGCGTCTGGCCAAATCACACATTGTGGCCCTTAAAGGTTTGGACCCCCCGGTGGACTGAACCGCCCGGGGCATGGCTCTCGCGAGAGCGCTACTGCCCTCCTTGACTCTCCAGATGGGCCAACCCATCGGGGGCTCGTGCACTTTGGCACCCGAATCGGGAGTCGTCCAGACCAGTTGTAACGCTAATGCTGCTTTCTTCTGGTCGCAATTGATCCACAATTCGTACCGGCCTGGCATCAAGGATGCCATCCCACAGGGTAAAAAAAACCCTGCCAAAAGGCAGGGTTTTTTATCACTCGCGAGCGAGTTGGGTTGGCTTACATCATACCGCCCATACCGCCCATACCGCCCATACCGCCCATATCACCACCTGGCATCGGTGCCGGCTTGTCTTCCGGCATCTCAGCAACCATCGCCTCGGTCGTAATCATCATGCTGGCGATCGATGCAGCATGCTGCAGCGCGACGCGGGTTACCTTGGTCGGGTCCAGGATTCCCATGGCAATCATGTCACCATATTCACCCGTACCAGCGTTGTAACCATAATTACCGTCGTTTGAACTCACCTGGTTCAATACCACCGAACCTTCTTCACCCGCATTGGCTACGATCTGGCGAAGCGGCTCCTCAATCGCACGCTGGACAATCTTGATACCCATGTCCTGATCGGCGTTGGCGCCTTTGACGCTACCAATTGCGTCGATACAGCGCACCAACGCGACGCCACCACCCGGTACTACGCCTTCTTCGACCGCGGCGCGGGTCGCGTGCAGCGCATCTTCTACGCGGGCTTTTTTCTCTTTCATCTCAATTTCAGTAGCAGCACCCACTTTGATGACGGCGACACCACCAGCCAACTTGGCCACGCGCTCTTGCATCTTCTCTTTGTCGTAGTCCGAGGTCGCTTCTTCAATCTGAACACGGACTTGATTCACGCGTGCTTCGATATCACTGGCAGAACCGGCGCCGTCGATAACCGTGGTGTTTTCCTTGCTGATCTGGACGCGCTTGGCAGACCCCAGATCCTCGAGCGTGGCCGCTTCAAGGCTCATGCCAACTTCCTCGGAGATCACCTGACCGCCGGTCAGGATAGCAAGATCCTGTAACATGGCTTTGCGTCGGTCACCAAAGCCTGGTGCCTTAACTGCACAGACCTTAACGATGCCGCGGATATTGTTCACGACCAGCGTTGCCAGGGCTTCGCCCTCGATATCCTCGGCAATCACCAGCAATGGCCGTCCGGCCTTGGCGGTTGCTTCGAGCACTGGCAACATTTCACGGATGTTGGAAATCTTCTTGTCATGGATCAGGATCAGCGGGGTTTCCAGGTCGGCCTGCATGGCATCCTGATCATTGATGAAGTAGGGCGAGAGGTAGCCACGATCAAACTGCATGCCTTCGACCACTTCCAGTTCGTTGTCAAGGCTCTTACCTTCTTCCACCGTGATCACGCCTTCCTTGCCGACCTTCTCCATCGCCTCAGCAATGATGCCACCAACAGATTCATCTGCGTTGGCAGAAACCGTGCCTACCTGGGCAATTTCCTTATGATCGGAGCAAGGCTTTGACACTTCGACGAGTTGATCCACCGCAGCGGCAACCCCCTTGTCGATGCCCCGCTTGAGATCCATCGGGTTCATGCCGGCGGCCACGGACTTCAGGCCTTCGCGCAGCATGGCCTGGGCTAATACGGTTGCCGTTGTGGTTCCATCACCAGCCACATCGGAGGTCTTGGAAGCGACTTCCTTGACCATCTGGGCACCCATGTTCTCGAACTTGTCTTTCAGTTCGATCTCTTTAGCGACAGAAACCCCGTCCTTGGTCACCGTCGGCGCACCAAAGGATTTGTCGAGAACCACGTTGCGCCCTTTGGGGCCCAGCGTAACTTTAACGGCATCCGAAAGCACGTTGACACCGCGCAGCTTGGCTGCCCGGGCGGATTCGCCGAATTTCACTTCTTTAGCTGACATTATTCTGTTCCTTTAAATAATAAAGTTCTATGCGTGTTGGTTCTGGCCGGATGGCCTGCCACCTCAGCCTTCGATAACACCCATGATGTCGTCTTCGCGCATCACCAGCACTTCTTCACCTTCAACCTTGACCTCGGTGCCGGAATATTTACCGAATAGCACCTTGTCGCCCGCCTTCACGTCGGGGGTCAATCGCTCGCCGTTTTCCTGGCGCTTACCATTGCCTACTGCCAGCACTTCGCCGGTCATGGGCTTTTCGGTGGCACTGTCCGGAATTACGATTCCACCGGCGCTGGTACGCTCCTCATCGAGACGTCGCACCACAATACGATCGTGCAGCGGTCGAATATTCATCTAATTTATCTCCTAAGGTATTGAGTAATGGAGGGGAAATGTGAGTCCAACGAATGCTGGCACTCACCTTACTTGAGTGCTAATAATAGGGATTATCAGCCCAGAGTCAAGGGCTCAGAGGGCAATCAGTCGTCTAGACGGCGAAATTCCCCCTCGACGGGGTCATGGGGCGTAGATCCCTGGCGATCCGACAGGTCCTCTCCCGGCACCATCCGGGCCTCCAGCCAGGTCGTGATAAAACGCCGGCGTAGCGGTGGTGTCAGGCAGGCAAAACCCACGATATCGGTAAAAAAGCCCGGGGTCAGCAACAATGCCCCGGCGACAAGCAATACCAGACCTTCAATGATGGTGAGAGCCGGCAACTCACCTTCGGTCATAGCCGAGCGAAAGCGTGCCAGCGCGGCCAGTCCCTGGCGGCGCACCAAAGCTGCCCCGACCAGAGCCGTGCCCACGACTGCAGTTATGGTCCAGCCACCCCCGATCAAGCCACCTATCTCCATCAGGAGATAGATTTCCAGCAGCGGAATTAATAAGAATGTGAATACGAGTAGCGGCATTACGCGGGTTTCAAAAACAGGTTACCAACGGCACGAAACGGCTACGCTGTCACGCCTAGCCTAAGGTCGAATTCTACGCCAAGCTGCCTGGCGTCAGAAAAATGCTAATCAAAGCACCCCGAAAGATGGGACATGCGACAATCTCCCCGGCTGAACCACGCCACTCTCCAGCGTCTCGGCCAGTGTCGCGCCTGGATTGGCGACTTCAACGTTTACCCCCGACCACGGCTGATGTCATTGACTCCTACCCTTAACCCGTTTTTCGCCTTGCCTCGCATCGCTCGCCAGCGGATACGACGGTATGAGATTCTGCTGAGCCTGATCCTCCTGGCCCTGAGTTTTACGGTGACCCCCGCCGCCATAGCCCAGGAGGCGGAAGAGTTGCTCGAACCGCAGCGTGCATTCGCCTTCTCAACTGAGGCGATCTCTGCCCACACGATTGCGGTGACCTGGCAGATCGCGCCGGGCTATTACATGTATCTCGATAAATTCTTCTTTGAAAGCGATCAAGGCGGCCCGGAAATTAGTGAAGTCGTTTTTCCCCCTGCCAAAATCAAGCACGACGAATTTTTCGGCGACGTTCAGATTCTCCAGGGCAGTGCCAGAATCATCCTGACCCTTGAACGCACTACCGAAGATTCGGGGCAATTGAACCTGACGGCGAAGGGCCAGGGCTGTAATGAACCTGTCGGCGTGTGTTACCCCCCCATCAGTCACACCCTGGCACTCGACCTGCCGGCCCTGACCAAGGCCCAGACACCAGCCAGCGTCAGTAACGTATCGGACCTGCGCCAATTGCTGGAAGTCGGCGCGAGTGAGTCGGAATTTCTAGATGCTGACGATGCCTTCCAGTTGCACATCACAGCCACTGACGCGCAAAGCCTGGTAGCGTATTTCAGCATCGCGCCGGGCTACTACCTGTACCAGGACAAACTCCGTTTCTCGGGTGACGCCGACGACACACTCGGGGCATACCACCTGCCGGATGGAAAAACCAAGCACGACCCCTACTTTGGGGACGTCCAGATCTACCCGACTGACTTTAGCGTCGACCTGGCGCTTTTGCCGAGGGATAACGCCCAGACCATTCGCCTGGTTGCCCAGTACCAGGGCTGCGCTGATAAAGGCATCTGTTATCCGCCAGCGAAAAAAGCCTTTACCGTATCCCTGCCAAAAGTGATCAGCGATGCCCGCGCAGTAACTCAATCAGCTCAGCCACTGCCAGCGGCCGAGTCGGCCTCAAACGTTGCACTCGCCGGTTACCTGGCAGCGGCCTTTGGTACCGGCTTACTGCTGAGCTTCACGCCTTGTGTCCTGCCGCTGATTCCAATTCTCCTGGGCAGCGTGGTGGGGCAATCGGGGGGCTCACGGTTGCGAGCCACTGCCTTGTCAGTAGTTTACGTACTGGGCACCACCGCCACCTACGCCGCCATCGGTGCCGTCGCCGGAGCAACGGGGGACCAGTTACAGGCCTATTTTCAGAACATCTGGGCGATCGGTGTAATTTCCCTGATCCTCACGCTGATGGCCCTATCGATGTTTGGCCTGTATGAAATCCAGTTGCCCTCAGCACTGCAATCCCGCTTGAGTACCAGCAGTCAGCATCTGGGCGGATCGGTTGGGATGATTTTCGCTCTGGGCGCACTCTCTGCCTTGATCGTCGGCGCCTGTGTATCACCATTGCTGATCTCGGTATTGGGTATCGCGATCCTTAAAGGGGATGCCTGGCTGGGGGCGGCGCTGATGTCAGCGATGGCACTGGGCATGGGCGTGATCCTGATTGTCGCCGGGACTGGGGCTAGCTGGCTTATCCCGCGCAGCGGCCCCTGGATGGAACGGGTCAAACAGGCCTTCGGGGTAGCGCTGCTGGGGGTGGCAATCTACCTGCTGGGCACGGTGCCAGAGGTCCCGGTGCTGCTGCTATGGGCCACACTGCTGATCATCACCGGTATTTACCTGGGCGCGGGTCGCAACGTACCGACCGCGACATCGGGCTGGCCGCTGTTGTGCAAGGGCTTAGGTACGGTGCTACTGATCTGGGGTGTGCTGGCCATGATCGGTGGCTTTAGCGGCAACCGCAATATCCTGGCACCGGTTTCCCTAGGATCGCTTATGGGCGAAGATAACAAACCCGCCCAAGCACCGACTGCCCGATTTACCCGGATGGACTCCCTGTCGACCCTGGACCGGGCACTGGCTACGGCCCAGGCTGCTAACCAACCGGTGGTGCTCGACTTCTACGCAGACTGGTGCACCGACTGTGTCCGCATGGAACATTCTACATTTCGTGATCCGGCTGTGATCAGCGCTCTGGCCGGTTACCGCCTGCTGCAGGTGGATCTCACGGACCCCGATGACCCAGGCCCCAGCGCCATCAAGAAACGCTATGGTGTCTTCGGGCCACCGGCAATGCTGTTCTTTGATCCGAGCGGTGATGAATTCGGTAACCAGCGGTTGTACGGTTACCGAGGCGCCCAGGAGTTTGTCACGCTGCTCGAAACACTCTGAGGACGGACATGAAGATCCGGGTTGTGGTTGTGGCTTGGGCGCTAGGGGGAATCGCAGCAATTGCGATTGGGTTCTTCACGGCCCACTGGCTCACCAGCCGTGGCCCTACGTCACCACCGTCGGCCATAACCTTGCTGCCCTTTTCACTGCCTAGCAGCGACGACAATACGTTCTCATCAGAACAGCTCAGCGGCCGGGTTGCTCTGATCAACTTCTGGGCCACCTGGTGCTTCCCCTGCCGCACGGAAATTCCCCTGCTGATGGCGGCTCACACGCTACATGGGCCATCTCTGGCCGTGGTCGGGATTGCGATTGATGATCCCCAAGCCGTGCGCCGCTTCGAGGACGAGGTCGGGCTGAATTACGCCTCGCTGATTGCCAAGACCCAGGGCCTATCCCTGATGGCAGATTATGGCAACCCCGGGCATCTACCCTTCACTCTGGTTTTTGATCGCCAGGGGCGCTTGCGTTATCAAAAGACCGGTGAACTCACCGCAAGCGATCTGGATCGGTGGCTGACTGATCTGCTTTGAAGAGCTTCGTTCTAGGTGGAATTCCAAGATCTTTTTCGTCGAAAAGGCGTTCATTTTCATCGAAATTGAGCGAAAATGTTCCAATCTGGACATAAAATCAATAAACGGTGACAATACCTGATTCTCTTCTGAGCACTGATCCATGCCCGACATTTTGCTTTTACACGGACCGAACCTGAATCTTCTGGGAGAACGTGAGCCGACAATCTACGGCGTGCAAACCCTGGCTGATATCAACCAACGAGCGCAACAGCAATGCCAGGCCCACGGGGCCACACTCGAGACGCTGCAATCCAACGCTGAAAGTGACCTCGTGGACCGAGTTCAACAGGCCGCCAAAGACGGCACCCGGTTTATCGTGATCAACCCCGCGGCTTTTACCCATACCAGCGTGGCACTGCGTGATGCTTTCGCGGCAGTTGAGATTCCCTTTATCGAGGTACACCTGTCCAACGTGCACAGGCGTGAAGCCTTCAGGCGACAATCTTTCTTCTCCGACCTCGCCCAGGCGGTTATCTGTGGCCTCGGTCCACACGGCTACGAGGTCGCAATTGATGCCGCACTGAAACAACTGGGTATTGGCGAGGAACACACTGAGAACTGAATTTATGGATATTCGAAAAATCAAGAAACTGATAGAGATGCTTGAAGAGTCTCAGTTAAACGAGATCGAGATCACGGAGGGGGAAGAATCCATTCGACTCAGCCGTGGTTCAGCGGCGCAACCCACTTCGGTCGCATCCGGTGTCATCAACGTACCCGCTGCCCCGACAATGGCCCCACCGGCTTATATTCCCGACGAGATGTCTTTGCCATCCACCGCCCCCGATCAAACTGCTGAGACAGCGGGGACCGTGCACTCGCCTATGGTCGGGACCTTTTACGCCTCGCCCAACCCCGAGTCCAAACCCTATGTGGAAATCGGAAGCAGTGTCAGTGTCGGTGACACGCTGTGCATGATTGAAGCGATGAAAATCTTCAATCATGTTGAAGCCGAGACCAGCGGTGTGGTCCGCAAGATACTCAAACACAGCGGTGACCCGGTCGAATACGGTGAAGCACTGTTTGTGATTGAAGAAAACGACACTTGAGCGCGTACCGATGATCGACAAACTGGTGATCGCCAATCGCGGTGAGGTTGCACTGCGAATCCTGCGCGCCTGCGGTGAACTGGGTATTCAAACCGTCGCCCTGCACTCTGAAGCCGATACCGATACCAAGTATGTCCGGCTGGCCAAAGAGTCGGTCTGCATCGGGCCTGCGGCCGCGGCGGCGAGTTATCTCAATATTCCGGCTGTCATTGCCGCCGCAGAGGTCACGGATGCCAGCGCTATTCATCCCGGATATGGCTTTCTTGCGGAAAATGCCGACTTTGCTGAACGTGTCGAGGAAAGCGGCTTTGTGTTCGTGGGTCCCACCCCTGAGACTATCCGTCTAATGGGAGACAAGATCTCGGCGATAAAAGCGATGCGCGAAGCCGGGGTGCCTTGCGTCCCCGGTTCTGATGGGCCCCTGCCAGACGATGCTGAGGAGATCATGCGCATCGCGGCCGAGATCGGCTACCCGGTCATCATCAAAGCGACAGCCGGCGGCGGCGGCAAGGGCATGCGGGTCGTGCATACCGAAGCTGCTTTGTTTAACGCCTGGCAACTTACCCGCAGTGAAGCCCAGGCTGCCTTCGGCAACGATACGGTTTATATGGAGCGCTACCTGGAAAAACCGCGCCATGTGGAGTTCCAAGTGCTTGCCGATACTCAGGGCAATGTCGTGATCCTCGGAGATCGTGATTGCTCGATGCAGCGGCGTCACCAAAAAGTGCTTGAAGAAGCACCGGCTCCGGGCATCACGGATGAGGTACGCCAGCAGATGGGCGATCGCTGTGCCAATGCCTGCCGCCTTATCGGTTATCGCGGAGCGGGCACCTTTGAGTTCCTGTTCGAGCACGGTGAGTTCTTTTTCATCGAGATGAATACCCGCCTACAGGTCGAGCATCCCGTCACCGAAGCGATTACCGGAATCGATATCGTACGTGAACAGATTCAGATCGCCGCCGGTGAGCCCCTCAGCGTAACCCAGCAGGATATTCAGCTGCGTGGCCATGCGGTGGAATGCCGTATTAATGCGGAGAACCCAGATACATTTATGCCCTCACCGGGGCAGATCACACAGTACCACCAGCCAGGTGGACCTGGCATCCGGGTCGACTCCCACATCTTTAACAACTACCGGGTTCCACCCTACTACGACTCGCTGATTGCCAAGGTCATCGCCTATGGCGAGACTCGTGAGCAAGCGTTGGCGCGCATGAGTGGGGCGCTGCGGGAAATGGTCGTCGATGGTATCGATACCAATATTCGTTTGCAGCAGCGCCTGATCAATGATGCCGCGTTTAGGCGCCACGCGCTGGATATCCATTACCTAGAACGCCAGTTATCCAATTGAGTCACGCTGTTGCTGCGAACCCCTCGACTGAGGCACACTGGCTACGCATCGCGGTCACGGTAGCCCATGAAGTTGCGGGGCGAGCCGAAGAGGCGCTAGAGGCGCTCGGCGCTCTGGCCATCACCCGAACCGATGCGGGAAACTCACCCCAGTTCGATGGCGCAACGCCGGGTGATCCTCGCTGGCCGCTGCAGACACTCACCGCCGTTTTCGACCCCCATACCGATATCACCGCATGCACCACAACCCTGATTGGCGTCATCGGCAAAACATCGCCGGTCCAGATCGATCGCTTCGCCGACCAGGACTGGGAACTGAGCGGCCGCACCCAATTCCCACCCGTGCGAATCAGCGACAAATTCTGGGTCTGCCCTCCCTGGCAAAGCGCCCCTGACCCAGATGCCCTGAGCCTAACCATCACCCCAGGGCTGGCTTTTGGCACTGGAACCCATCCCACAACCCAGTTATGCCTGATTGCCCTGGAAAAACTGCTATTGGAAGGCCGGTCGGTGCTGGACTGGGGCTGTGGTTCCGGCATCCTCGCGGTCGCCGCTTTACGCTTGGGAGCAGCACACGCCACCGCAGTAGACCTTGATCCGAGGGCCCTGACCGCAACCCAAGATAATGCCGAACGTAACGGCGTTAGCCATGCCTTATCGGTTATCGAAGCAGGCCGGCTAAGCCAGACCCTGCGAAGCGATATCGTGGTGGCCAATATACTCGCTGGCACGGTAATGACGCTGGCGTCCACACTGAACCACCACCTGCGCCCAGGCGGCACCCTGATTCTCAGCGGCATCCTGGCAGCCCAGGCAGATCGGGTACGGGCGGCGTTCCCACAGTACAATTTCGATCTTTCGCGCCGCGACGACTGGATCGTGCTTCGTGGACAACGTGCTCTGGACTGAAATCGATTAATGACCCCGGTCGCCCCCGCTCTGTTCCAAACCCGCTGCAGTTACTGTGACACGGTGCTCGATGTGTCTGCAGCACAACTGCAGTCTGACTCGGGCCTGCTATCTTGTGGTGATTGTGGCAAGATCTTCAACGCGGCTTGGAACCTTATTGACCAGATTCAAAATCCAACCCACCTCGCCAGACCCGAAACCCGGGACACAAGATCCGCGCTGCCGACCCGGACTCACCCGCAACCCCCGAACCGCACACCTCCCCTCACGCACGACCCGGGCAAAGAAGATCAGACACCGCCCTCACCGGATTCCCGCGCACCGATTCCGGACTGGGAAAATCTTACGCCAGGCCCGCTCGGGCGCAGCGAACCCCGGCTCAACAGCGGCGACATGCCAGACCTCAGCGCGTCGGACCTCCCTAGACACCCGGCCAGGCATGTCACCGGAACACCTAGATGGGCTTGGCCTGTCGTGGGCATATTGATGGCCTGTCTGGCGCTGGCTGTTCAGATTCGCTTCAGCCTGCTCCATGAACTTGCCAGCGTCAGTTCTACCCGACCCGTGCTTGAGGTATTGTGCCGCCATACCGGCTGTGAGCTACCCGAGGTTCTGGCCGGGCCCACTGTGATGGTGACACGCAGCAGTGTAAACCTACATCGACAATTACCCGAGGCCCTGATCGTACGAGTTCACCTGCTGAACCGCGGCCGCAGCGAGCAGGACTACCCGGCACTCGAACTGACTCTGAGTGACCCGCACGGGCGGGTACTGGGCCGAAGAACCTATCTGCCACATGAATTCGGCGTTGCTGATGAAACTTTAGGGATTGGCGGTGGCCGGGCCACTGTCGTTACCTTGGTCCTGTCGCAACCCGATCCGCTAGCCAGCGCTTTTTCCGCGCGGGTAGTGCGATCGTGACACTGCAAAGAACATGATGACCTTGCAGCCATGACGGGCCTCGCTATCGGTAAGGTGGCTCTGGCGGGGCGAGTGATCGCCGCCCCCATGGCCGGGGTCAGCGACCAACCCTACCGAACGCTGGCACGGCGCTACGGTGCCGCCCTGGCGGTCACTGAAATGGTGAGCGCCGCTCCAGCGCTGCACCAGACAATAAAATCCCGCCAGCGCACCAACCACAGCGGTGAAACCGGGCCTGTCAGCGTACAGTTACTCGGCGCTGATCCGGTGCAGATGGCATGTGCCGCACGGGAAAATGTATCCCGGGGCGCCCAGATGATCGATATCAACCTGGGATGTCCCGCCAAGAAGGTCTGCAAGCGGCTGGTCGGCTCAGCACTGATGCGGGATGAGACTCTGGTCGCCCGCATTCTCGAAGCCGTGGTGGGGGCAGTTGAGGTGCCAGTCACGCTGAAAATGCGCACGGGCTGGGACAGCAGAACCCGCAATGCGCCGGTGATCGCTCGAATCGCCGAGCAGGCAGGAATCCAGGCTCTCACCGTACATGGCCGCACTCGCCAATGCATGTATCACGGTCCCATCGACTATGAAACCATTAGCTGGGTCAAAGCAGCCGTATCGATACCCGTGATTGCCAACGGCGATATCGACTCCCCGCAATGCGCCCAACGCGTATTGCAACTGACTGGAACAGATGCTGTGATGATTGGCCGGGCAACCCAGGGACAACCCTGGCTGCTACAACGTATCAGCACCGTTCTCAATCGGGGGCAGGATCCAGGTGATCCCCCCCTGGCAGAAAAACGCGATACCGTACTGACGCACCTGGAAGCGCTGTACTCTTTTTATGGCTGCGAACAGGGTCTGCGCATCGCCCGCAAGCATGCCCAATGGTATGCTGAACGCCTCGGGACCCACACTCGTTTTCGTCGACAGTTCAACGACGCCACGACACCGCGTGCCCAGCAGAAAATAGTTGAGGCCTTTTTTCACCCACTTGCGCAGGAGGGCGCGTGATATGAGCTCCGGCAAAACACCGCCCCTGGGTGAATGCGTTCGCCAATCACTGGCGACCTATTTTGCCGATCTTGACGGAACTGAAACGCAGCACCTGTACACGCTGGTTATCTCCGAGGTAGAAAAACCTCTGCTGGAAACGGTGATGCAACAAGCTAGGGGCAACCAATCCCGGGCGGCGCGCATGCTGGGGATCAACCGCAACACCCTGCGAAAAAAACTTGCCCTGTATGGGCTGAACTGAATCAGCACGGTGGGTAGGCGCAACGGACGAAAAGACGCGGGCGAATGTAAACAATTTTTTAACTGTGATGGTGAGTGCTGACATGAATGAGAATAACTGTATGCCCGTACGACGGGCACTAATCAGTGTATCTGACAAAACCGGCGCCGTTGCCTTTGCCAGTCGACTGGCAGCGCTAGGCGTCGAAATTCTCTCAACCGGGGGCACTGCGCAACTGCTTCGAGACAATGGGCTGCACGTGGTAGAGGTATCCGACTACACCGGATTTCCGGAGATGATGGATGGGCGACTGAAAACCCTACACCCCCGAATTCATGGCGGCCTGCTGGGCCGTCGCGGCACCGATGATGCGCAGATGACAGCACATAATATTGCTCCGATTGATCTGGTCGCAGTAAATCTCTATCCCTTTGCCCAAACCATCGCCCGACCAGATTGCACGCGCGCCGAGGCCATTGAGAATATCGATATTGGAGGGCCTACCTTATTGCGCGCTGCGGCCAAGAATCAGGCCGCCGTGACGGTCGTCTCAGACAGTCGCGAATATGCTGCTGTGGCAAAGGAGATCGAAGATAACGGCGGTGTCTCCCACACGACTCGCGAACGCCTGGCAGCACAGGCTTTCAGCCACACGGCCGGCTATGACGGGATGATTTCCAATTACCTGACGGCAGACAATGAGGAAGGCTTTCCGGCAACCCTCAATTTGCAGTTCAGCCGACGCCAGATCATGCGCTATGGTGAAAACCCGCATCAAGCCGCGGCCTTCTACCAGGAGTCCCATCCATCCACCGGTACCCTGGCCTCAGCAGAACTGTTACAAGGCAAGGCACTCTCGTTCAATAACGTCGCAGACGCGGATGCCGCCCTGGAGTGCGTCAGCGCATTTGCTGAGACTGCCTGCGTCATTGTCAAGCACGCCAATCCCTGTGGTGTCGCGGTGGCCCCCTCCATCAGGGATGCCTATCAGGGGGCTTATGAGACCGACCCTACCTCGGCTTTTGGGGGCATTATCGCCTTTAACCGCGAGCTCGACGGCGCCACTGCGACGCTGATTCTGGAGCGCCAGTTTGTGGAAGTCATCATAGCGCCAGCTTTTTCAGCTGAAGCACAGCTGGCGTTATCCACCAAGTCCAGTGTGCGCGTGATGCAGGTGCAATCAATCGATGCAGATGCTTTTGCCCAGCAAAACTTCAAACGCGTCGGTGGCGGGCTGCTGGTGCAGCAGCAGGATCTGGGGCGGGTCTCGGCTGGCGACCTCAAGGTGGTATCTGAGTGCGAGCCCAGCGCATCACAGTGCCGTGATCTGCTGTTCGCCTGGACGGTCGCCAAGTTCGTCAAATCTAACGCTATTGTCTATGCCACTGACCAGCGCACCATTGGCGTGGGTGCCGGGCAGATGAGCCGGGTCTACTCCGCCCGAATCGCTGGAATCAAAGCGGCCGATGAAAAACTCACAGTAGCAGGGTCGGTCATGGCCTCAGACGCATTTTTTCCCTTTCGGGACGGCATTGATGCAGCGGCTAAAGCAGGAATCCAGGCCGTAATCCAGCCCGGGGGCTCACAGCGCGATGCCGAAGTCATCAATGCTGCCAACGAACACGGCATGGCCATGGTGTTCACGGGCATGCGCCATTTCCGGCACTGAACATGAAAGTGCTGGTTATCGGTAACGGGGGGCGCGAGCACGCGCTGGCCTGGAAATTAGCCGCCTCTGCCCGGGTAAAGACTGTCTACGTCGCTCCTGGAAATGCGGGCACTGCCGCAGAGGGGGGTGTGCAAAACCTCCCCATTCCGGCAGACGACATCGATGCGCTGCTGGCCGCCGCACTGGCACACCGAGTTGACCTCACCATCATCGGGCCCGAGGCACCACTGGTAAATGGCATTGTCGATCGCTTCGATGAGGCAGGCCTGGCCTGTTTCGGTCCACGGCGTGGCCCGGCCCAACTGGAAGGCTCGAAAAGTTTCAGCAAGGCCTTCCTTGAGCGCCACTCAATCCCTACCGCAGCATGGCAGTCTTTCACCGATCCTGCTGCCGCGGGAGACTGGATCCGATCACACCCGATGCCGCTGGTCATCAAGGCAGATGGCCTGGCTGCGGGGAAAGGGGTGATTGTGGCCCAAGATCAAGACCAGGCCCTGCGAGCCGTTGATGAGATTCTGGTTCAGCAACGCTTCGGGGCTGCCGGGCAGCGGCTGGTAATCGAGGAATTCCTAGAAGGAGAGGAGATCAGTTTTATCTGTGTGGCAGCCGGTACTCAGGTGCTGCCTCTGGCAACCTCACAGGATCATAAGGCGCGTGAAGTGGGAGACCGCGGACCAAACACCGGCGGCATGGGTGCCTACTCCCCGGCACCGCGGGTCGATACCGTGCTGCACCAACGCATCATGGACGAGGTTATTCACCCCACGATACAAGGGCTTGTCGAGGAGAAGATACCCTACCTGGGATTTTTATACGCTGGACTGATGATCGATTCATCTGGAAATCCCCGGGTGTTGGAATATAACTGTCGTTTCGGCGATCCCGAAACCCAACCGATCCTGATGCGCCTACGCTCGGGCCTGGTTGAGTTGTGCGAAGCGGCGCTCGAAGGGCGATTGGACCGCTACGATGCCCAATGGGACCCACGTTTTGCCCTGGGCGTAGTCATGGTGGCCAAAGGCTATCCGGGTGAATATGCCCGGGGTGATGAAATCAGCGGACTGGAACAGGCTGAGTCGGATACCATTAAGGTTTTCCATGCAGGAACGCGGCAGCAAACGGGTCGTGTGGTCACCGATGGGGGTCGCGTGCTGTGTGTTACTGCCCTGGGAGAAACGGTGGGCCAAGCACAGCACCAGGCCTACGAAGGGGTCAGTACGATCTGCTGGCGCGGCGCGGACTGGCGACCGGACATCGGCTGGCGGGCGCTGGCACAACAACAAACTCAAAAACCTGAAAACGAAACGTTATGACATCACCTTTTGTTGCAGTGCTGATGGGCTCTGACTCAGACCTGAAGACAGTCCAAAGCACGCTCGATACGCTGGATACACTGGGTATCGCCTGGGAAGTACGTATCACATCAGCACACCGTACTCCACAAGATACCCACCGCTATGTTCGGGAGGCCGATGAGCGTGGCTGTGCGGTGTTTATTGCTGCAGCGGGGCTGGCCGCGCATCTCGCCGGCACGGTTGCTGCACTGACCATTCGCCCCGTCATTGGTATTCCAATGGACGGTGGCCCACTCAATGGTCAGGATGCGTTACTGTCCACAGTTCAGATGCCAGGCGGTATACCGGTAGCGTGCGTGGCCATCGGCAAAGCCGGTGCCAAGAATGCGGCCTACCTCGCTGCACAGATCATGGCCACCGCAGACCCGGATCTGGCTACACGCCTGGCAAGCCAGCGTGAAGTCGACGCCCAGGCGGTACGCGACAAAAACCAGGCACTGCAGGCTTCACTGGAATCGACAAGCGCCTAACAAGGAACCTGTCTGCCGCGATCCGTTGTATCACCAGCGGCGGGGTGATCGCCTATCCCACTGAATTCTGCTTCGGTTTGGGCTGCGACCCGCTGAACCAGAATGCCGTGCGGCGAATTCTTGACCTCAAACACCGGCCCTGGGATCAGGGTCTCATCGTGGTAGCAGATCACCCCCAAAGATTGCGCGGCCTGGTGGACATGACAGACCCGGATCAGGCTGCAGCACCTTTGGCTTCCTGGCCCGGCCCTCATACCTGGTTACTGCCAGCAAGAGCAGGGGTACCATCCTGGCTGCGTGGCCGCCATGCCACGGTGGCGGTGCGAGTCAGTGCGCATCCTCTGGTGCAAAGGCTATGTCGTGATAGTGGTATGGCGCTGGTCTCAACCAGCACCAATCGCAGCGGCCGCCCACCGTTACGAAACGGCATTGGGGTATTGCTCGAGTTCACTGACAAGATTGACTGCATCCTGGATGAACGAGTCGGAAATGCCTCCGAGCCCAGCACCATTACCGATGCCATAAGCGGCAGGGCTGTTCGCAGCTGAATTAACACCCCAGAATCAACATGAACCATACGCTTGCGCTTGAAAATGTCAGTAGCTACCTGAAGGAGCTGCAGGACCGACTGTGCGCGGGCCTGAGTAAAACCGATGACAGTGGAATTCAGTTTCACGAAGACGCCTGGACTCAGGAAAAGGGTGATGGACGTACCCGCATCCTGCGCAATGGCAACGTGTTTGAGCAGGCCGGAGTCAATTTCTCCCATGTTCATGGATCGGCATTACCCACTGCCGCATCCGCCCGACATCCTGAACTCGCAGGTAGTCCGTTCCAGGCCATGGGGGTATCACTGGTGGTCCATCCACAGAATCCTTTTGTTCCGACCTCACATATGAACGTACGTTTTTTCTGTGCTGAAACCGCCGGCGCACCTATCTGGTGGTTCGGCGGCGGCTTTGACCTGACCCCAACCTACGGCTTTGTCGCTGACGCGATCCACTGGCACCGTACAGCACAGGCGGCCTGCATCCCTTTCGGCAAAGACCTGTACCCTCAGTTCAAGAAGGCGTGTGATGAGTATTTCTACCTGAAACATCGCGACGAACAGCGCGGCGTGGGTGGACTTTTTTTTGATGACCACACTGAAGGGGGTTTCGACCACGCTTTCGCCCTGACCCGGAGCATCGGTGATCACTATCTGCCGGCGTATCTACCCATCGTAGCAAAGCATTGCAACCAACCGTTTTCGCCTGAACACAGAGAGTTTCAACTCTATCGGCGCGGCCGCTATGTTGAATTCAACCTGATATACGATCGTGGCACCCTGTTTGGCCTGCAAAGCAGTGGGCGTACTGAGTCCATTTTGATGTCCCTACCACCGCGTGTTGTCTGGCACTATGACTACCAGCCCCAACCCGGTACGCCCGAAGCAACCCTGATTCAGGACTTTCTCAAGCCGCGCAACTGGCTGGCTGAGCAATTACCGTCAGAACCGATCTAAGTCATCTTAAGCGTGGCCCGTACTGTCTACACCCTGCTGTTGTCGCTGGCGCTGCCGGTGCTGCTGGTCCGTCTCGGTCTGCGCGCTGCCAAAAGTCCCGCCTACCGCGCGCGCCTGACTGAACGTTTTGGGGGTGGCAATGGCAAGCCTCGGCGATGTGATGTATGGATTCATGCTGTATCCGTCGGTGAGGTTAACGCTGCAACCCCGCTGGTGCGCCAGTTACTTAAATTGACGCCGCCCTCGCGCATTGTCATGACAACCATGACTCCGACTGGCGCACAACGCGTCGTGGCTACATTCGGTGACCGCGTTATCCACCGTTACGCCCCCTATGACTACCCATTTGCGATAGACCGGTTTCTCGACTGCTTCTGCCCCAAACTGCTGGTGCTCATGGAAACGGAAATCTGGCCGAACATGATCTCCCGCTGTAGCCAACGCAATATCCCTGTGGCCATGGCCAATGTTCGACTGTCGGCAAGGTCAGCCCGTGGCTACCGGCTCGTGCTGCCGCTGATCCGCCATGCGCTAGACAGCGTATCTCTGTTTGCCACCCAGTCCCTGCCCGATCGGAAACATTTGCTGGCCTTGGGTGTTGACACCTTGAAGGTGTACCGGACCGGCAACATGAAGTTTGAGATTGACCTGCCAGCAAGCCTGAACGAAGTCGCCCAGGCGATCCGTCGAGATTGGGGGCCCAACCGTCCGGTGATTGTTGCGGGCAGCACGCATGAAGGAGAAGAATCCCTGCTGCTGCGATCACTGGAGGCACTGCTGCCTTCATTTCCAGATTTGCTGCTCGTGATCGCACCGCGTCACCCTGAACGTTTTGAAATGGTCACACGGCAAGCGACAAAGTGGGGTTTTACGGTCAGCCGACGCAGCCAGCAATCAGGCGCACTCGATAGCACCGTGACGGTTCAGATCGCTGACACCATGGGGGAATTGCTCACCCTTTACGGCGCCGGTGATATCGCCGTAGTCGGAGGCAGTCTGATCCCGATCCGCGGTATCGGTGGGCACAATATTATTGAGGCTTGCGCAGTAGGTACTCCCGTGATTTTCGGGGGCAATATGGGCAATTTTCTGGAAATCAGCGCACTGGCACTCGAATACCAGGCCGGCTACCAAGTCAAGGATGCCGATGCGTTGTTGCACTGTATGAGCTTACTGCTTGAAGACGCCAACCTCAGAGCGCTAGTCGGCGAACATGGCCGTGAAATGGTGGCCCAAAACACCGGGGCCACACTAAAGACACTAGAACTGCTTTTGCCTTTGTTGACGGATAACTGAACACTTTACCGTTGACAATCTTCAAGACACGCGCCCGCCAGTTTTGAATAAGCCCCAAACAAAGTCAAAACTTCGATGCATGATTAAAGTTTTATATTAGTGTTGCAGTTACTTGCCAGCACCAAACCTCTTGCAGTTTCTCAAGTGTAGTTTCAGAGCGACTCAGCGCTCTTATTGACCACTCCTCGCTATTGACAAACGTGACAAGCACGTTGCGGTTTGCTTGACATTTAACGTTGCATGACTATAGTTCGCCTGCAAGGGATAAACAGCGTATGGTTATCCCAAAGTTTACCGGTACGCTTCCTCGTTTCATTAGATCTTTTCAAGTCAATGGTTACGGGAGACGCAAAGTGGTATTGCTGATAGAGGCGGTGTGTCGATAAGCCCGATACCGGATTGAAAAAACGATCCGGTGGTACATCAACCTTAAGCAGGAGGCCATTATGGCGGCAAAGAAGAAGGCGACCAAGAAACGAGCGGCATCCAAGAAGCGCGTAGCAAAGAAGGCAACGAAGAAGAAGGCAACGAAGAAGAAGGCAACGAAGAAGAAGGCAACGAAGAAGAAGGCAACGAAGAAGAAAGCTACCCGTAAGAAAGCGACCAAGAAAAAAGCTAAAAAGAAAGCGGCGAAGAAAAAAGCGACCAAGAAAAAAGCGACCAAGAAAAAAGCTAAAAAGAAAGCGGCGAAGAAAAAAGCAACGCGTAAGAAAGCCGCCCGGCGGCGTTGATTGAAAAAGCCCACCCACACGATCGGGTAGGCGATAAAGGCGACGGCGAAAGCCGTCGCCTTTTTTATTGGGCCGGTACGGCTGGGTATGCGTGGCCGAGTACTTTGGTAACCCGGTATTGCCAGTCGATCCTGCCACGCACCCTCGACCTGGGAAATGAAAGATTTACGGTAAAGTCACGGGCCTGACCCGGGGGAACGGCTAACCCCACCCGCGGAGTATCGGTGCCTAAGATCTGACAGTCCTCTGTGGTGTCTTGCCCCGTCACCCGGCAGTCACGCAACTGGACCTCCAGTACCACCTCGACAGTCCGGGTGCTGAAAGCTTGGTTTTCAAGACGGCCGCTCAGATCAAAACTCCCCCCATAGCCAGGCTCAATGTGTACCTGAGAAAGGCGTACGTCCCCAGTTGAAATCAGTGCAGAGCCCCGCTCCTTTTCTCCAGGGATCAACTGCAACATCACGATTACGCCGGCCAACAATATCGCCAGCAGCCCAAAGGCCAGTTTTGGGCGGCGGCCAGCCACCACAATCAGTGCCAACGCAATGATGCCAAGTAAAGCCCAGTGCATATAAGATGAAATCGTGTGCCAGTGAATGGTATATATAACACTACCTTTTGCAACGATGTGTATCGCGTTGTCCTTTATGTAACCGGACGCACTCCTGCCAATGGATAATTCCCACAGTTCCGCACTCTTGAACAACGGCATTGCCATACGTGCGAAGCAGGCTCGCGCTGCTATCCCGGCGCCCCTCAGTCGTGATGAACAGCTTTTATTAAAAAAGCAGATCATCGGCCTGCTCGATGAAACGAATGCCGTTGTGGTTGCCCATTACTACGTCGACAGCGAACTGCAGGATCTCGCTGAACTCACCGGCGGCTGTGTAGCAGACTCACTGGAGATGGCCCGCTTTGGAATGGCACACCCGGCCAAGACTGTGGTGGTTGCTGGGGTACGATTTATGGGGGAGACGGCAAAGATTTTGAGCCCGGAAAAACGGGTGCTACTGGTCGAGCCATCAGCCGAATGCTCACTGGACCTGAGTTGCCCGGCTGATGCGTTCAGCGCTTTTTGTGACCAGCACCCGGACCGCACCGTAGTGGTCTATGCCAATACCAGTGCCGCCGTAAAGGCTCGTGCTGACTGGGTGGTGACATCCTCCATTGCGCTTGAACTGATCCGGGATCTGAAATCACAAGGTGAAAAACTGATCTGGGCTCCGGATAAGTATCTGGGTGACTATGTCCAGCGAGAAACCCACGCCGATATGCTTCTGTGGGACGGCAGTTGCATTGTGCACGAAGAATTCAAAAGCGAGGTGCTCGCCAACCTCATGACGCTTCATCCTCAAGCCAAGGTTCTAGTCCATCCCGAATCCCCGTTTTCGGTCATCGCGCTGGCTGATATCGTGGGCTCGACCAGTCAATTGATCGAGGCCGCATGCGGCCTCGAGGCACCGCTTTTCATTGTAGCGACCGAAGAGGGCATTCTGCACAAGATGCGCCAACGGGCGCCGGACAAGACCTTCGTAGCCGCACCTACCGCAGGCGCAGGTGCCACTTGTGAGAGTTGCGCGCACTGCCCGTGGATGAAAATGAATGATCTGCAACGCCTCGCAGATGCCTTACGAAACGGGGCCGGTGAAATCGTTCTCAATGAAGTGGTACGTGCCCAGGCGGCGATCCCGATCAACCGCATGGTCGCATACGGCCGTAAGCACACCCAGGCACACTGAGTCCCGATGCACTACCAGCGTGGGCTGCCCCTCAAAGCGACCGGACGGACGGGCGTGCTAGTGGTGAATCTGGGAACGCCCGATGCACCGACTGGCGCTGCGGTACGACGCTACCTTGCCGAATTTCTGCATGATCCGCGCGTAGTTGAACTCAGCCGCTGGTTATGGTGCTTGATTTTGCACGGAATCATTCTGCGTACCAGGCCTCGGCGAAGTGCTGCGGCCTATCAGAAAATATGGAATCATGATGGCTCCCCGTTGATGTCACTGTCACAACAGATCGCGAGGCAATTGGACGCGCGACTCAGACAACGCCATGGCGAATCGATACGGGTCACACTGGCTATGCGTTACGGTCAACCCTCAATCCAGAGCGCGCTGTCTGGACTAGCAGCTGAAAGCGTTGATCAGATTGTGGTGCTACCACTGTACCCTCAGTTCTCCTGTAGTACCACAGCATCAGTCTATGACGCGGTCACCCGCGTTCTGAGAAATTGGCGTAACCTCCCCGCGCTACACCTGATACGCAGTTACCATTCAGACAAAGGATATCTTGACGCCCTGGCTGCATCAGTACGCGAACATTGGGCCAATCATCCAAAAGCAGAAAAACTCGTCATCTCCTTTCACGGGACACCACAGCGATATGCTGATCAGGGTGACCCCTACCGATTACAGTGTGAGGCCTCAGCAACAGCCCTGGCGCGCCGCCTGGAGCTGGACCCTCATGAGTGGGTCTTGTCATTCCAGTCACGCTTTGGTCGTGCACCATGGCTCACCCCCTACACCGAGCAGACTCTGGCCCTTCTGGCCAAAGAGGGCGTCCACAGTGTAGATATCATCTGCCCAGGCTTTGCCGTGGACTGTTTGGAAACGCTGGAGGAGATCGCGCTTGAGAATTCTGATATTTTCTGCCGCGCTGGCGGCAAACACTTTACCTACATCCCCTGTCTCAACGATCGCACCGATCACATCAGTGCGCTAGCCGGCATTATTGAGCGCGAAGCCAAAGGCTGGCTCACCTTTGTCCCTGACTAAATCCTGTCTTAGCGACCTTTCAATGGCTGCCGGATCGCAGGGTGCTGATAACAGGAGCCGTCTGCGGTCGGTGTTGGTGCCAGACCCAGAAAGATTCCGCCGCCTGCTCTACCAACATACCCAGGCCGTCGACCGCACGCGCAGCCCCTGCATCCAGGGCCCAGCGCAAAAAAATAGTGGGCTGATCAGCATAAGCCAGATCATAGGCAAGGGCGCCGGGGGCGAAAATTCCGTCCGGCAACTTGGGGACTTCTCCCGTGAGGCTCGCTGCCGTCGCATTGATTACCAAGTCGAAGGTCGAAACTGAAAGATCTTCCAGATGGCAGGCTGCAGCACGTCTGGGTGAATCAAACGCTGCCAGCAGTTCATGGGCTTTTGACGGGGTCCGGTTGGCGATGACAATTTCATCTGGGTCACTATCTATCAGCGGCTGGAAAATGCCTCTTGTTGCACCGCCAGCACCGATCACCAGCACACGGGTTTGTGCGCAGGAGAAACCCAGATTTCTCTGCAGGTCACGCATCAATCCCACCCCGTCCGTGTTGTCGCCTCGAATGATATCGTCAGCAACAAAAGACAGCGTATTGACAGCCTGCGCTACCTGCGCCCGGTCTGTCAGCTCATCTGCAAGATGCCACGCGGCCTGTTTGAAAGGCACCGTCACATTGGCGCCCACGATACCCCCGGCACGAAGATTGCGAACTCCCTGCTCGAAAATCCCAGGATCTAACGCGATCGCCTCGTAGGAAAGCGATATGCCACACTGACGGGCAAAAGCCTCGTGAATCTGCGGTGACTTGCTATGGGCTACCGGATTGCCAAGGACGGCAAAATTGCGCCTGCGTTGCTGAAAGTCAAAAAGATCCGTCATCAGTTTTCAATCGAGATACACCCGGGGCAACATGAGCGTGAACCACGCTATAGTCCCCGGGGTAAGCCTTGAGCAGGCCACACTGTACCTCAAATCTAAACAACAGGAATGTGAGAATGGCTCGAGAAGTTGACGCTAATACAGCATTTGAACGGGTTCAGGTCATCGACTCCCATACCGGTGGCGAGCCCACCCGGATTGTGATCGACGGTGGGCCTGAACTGGGAACAGGCAATCTCGCCCAACGCCGAGAAGTCTTTCGCGACCAGTATGATGATTTTCGATCCGCAGTAGTAAACGAACCGCGGGGAGGTGACGTGTGGGTAGGCGGTCTGCTTTGCGAACCAGATCATCCCGACGCCGTGGCCGGCATTATTTTTTTCAACAATGTGGGTGTTTTAAATATGTGCGGTCACGGGACGATCGGACTGGCGACCAGCCTGGCCTACTTACAACGACTGGCGCCCGGTGTTCACCTGATTGACACCCCGGTCGGTGTAGTCAC
>PVBE010199915.1_pt1 | contig 28361 bp, 22 predicted proteins | sample 1631181 | NCBI WGS metagenome assembly PVBE01 (sample SAMN08397723, study PRJNA350692) | Marine metagenome, whole genome shotgun sequencing project. | isolation source: water | place: Pacific Ocean | collected 2012-04
GGAATCACTACATCCGATCGTGCTCCGACCTCCATAATGCGACCGTCTTTAATCAGGATGACACAGTCTTCGATAATCTCATCGCCATTCATGGTGATCGCCGTGGCATTCAGCAGTGCAGCAACATAGACCTGATTAGCGTGCTGAATCAGCGCGTGCTGGCCATCTGGTGACATCTGCATCAGCTCTGATGGTACCTCGCCCTGCGCAGAATAAGCGCCAGGTCCGGCAGAACTCAAGATGTCCCGGCGATCAGTGCCATCAATTCGAATCGATACCAGCGATGAGGTCCCTTTGTTGGCAAACATTCCGGCAGACAACTGTAAATAGATGCGATCCGGTTCCGTGCCAAAGTGTGGGCGTGACAGACCGCGAGCAGGAATAACCACATGGGTCTCACTGCCATCTGCTGATAACCAGATAACGTCTGAGCCAATGACCGGTCCATAGTCCCCCTGTCGAACCAAGCGCTCATAACCGGATCCGCGCAAGGCAAAGATACGCGCTCCATCGGGCGACCAAGCCGGATGCGTATAGTATGCGGCATGCTGGCTGATGCGTTTTGGCTTGCTGCCTTTCCTTGCTCGTTGGCGGTATATGTGGCCACCTTCACTTTGCCCGCTCACATAGACAACCTCGGAGCCTTTTGGAGACCAACCGGGAAACGCACCTACCATTCCTTCCGGTGAGATGGCCTCTGCCTCGCCACTTTTCAGGTCCTTGACGTAGATCCGCGAGAAGGCGGAAAACGTCAGTTTCTTCCCGTTCGGCGACAGTGACGGATTGGAAATGATGCGTGCCTTAACGGGACCAACATCCGCTCTGTATGGATAATAGAGTCGAGTGGCAATCCGTTTTTCGATATCGACGCTGAACGGGATCTCGCCAACAACGCTGCTCTGCACATCAATGCGCACCAGTTTGCCGTTCTTCGTGGTAATGATCGTTCGCCCATCGGGTGTGAATGCATATCCCGGCAACAGGTCACGGGTGAATCTGGACTCTTGGTCATCTCTTTGCACCGGATAAGCAAGCCACTGATCTTTGCCGGTCTCAAGATTTCTGATCCGCAATCCAGTCTGTTGCTCGTAGCGTGTACCGTAGACCAACTGAGATCCATCCGGCGAAATAACCGGACGAAAGGCGCTGCCCTGTGATTGCGTAAGGACATCAACGCTGCCGGTTAACAGATCTCGCCGGGCGACCTGCCACTGAGGAAACTGCAGGTTATAGCCGAACCCGCCCAGCTTGCTCGAGTAATAGAGGTAACGGCCATCGGGTGAGTACACTGCACCGAGGGCGTTGGTCCGGTCATCGTTCTTGGTATCTGCAGTCGCCATTGCCTTTGTGATCTGCACCCCTTTGCCGCCGTCCAGGTGGTAGGCCCACAATTCGAAAGTACGCAGTTTCCAGCTCGACTGTGATACGACGATACTCTTTCCATCAGGAGACCAACTCGGAGATGCCATATCCGTTCGGCTTTCCGACTTGGTCAGCTTTAGCGGCATGGGCAGTTTTTCGTCGATTTCATCAGTGGCAGACATTACCCACAGATCATCCTGGCCATCCCGATCACTGATAAATGCGATGCGCGATCCATCGGGAGAGAATCGTGGTTGGCTGTCGAAGTGCATTCCCGTACTCAAAGGCTTAGCCTGCCCGCCATCGATGGACAAGAGATAGAGATCACCCAATACCTCGATCACCAGGCGATCTCCTTGCGGAGAAACATCCAGTGACAGCCAGGTCGCTTCATCGACGCTGAATTTAAGCGTTTTGTCGGATTCGAGGGAGAGTTTTACGCCATCATCGGTGGGTGCTTTGGTCTCTGCCACTGGGACATCGCTTTCCGCTGCATGTACGGAGATGCAAACAAAAATGGCACCCACTGAGAGCAGCAAGTGTTGGAGCTTTGAATGTCGGTATCTCACAGCGACTCCTTACCTGACGGATTTGCACAGCCTGATGACATATTGATCTCGTTTGGGACCTATGGGTGAGTGTTCTTAGTTCTCGAAGCGGGATTCCAAGCCTGCTATGGGGACGATCGGGGCGTCCTTTTCGCTGCGGCGTTTGAGTTCCACGCCACCGGCCTTGAGGCTTTTGGCACTGATCACCACGCGCCATGGGCAACCGATCAAATCGGCGTCGCCGAATTTGACGCCGGGGCGCTCGTCGCGGTCGTCCCAAAGCACTTCAACGCCGGCATCCGACAATTGTTGGTACAAGGCCGCCGCCTCGTCCTGAACGCCCGGCAGGGAAACCAGATGCACCCGGAACGGAGCAATGGATTCCGGCCAGAGAATTCCACGATCGTCGTTGTCTTTTTCGACGATGGCCGCCAGAGTCCTGCCGATCCCGATGCCGTAACAGCCCATGTAAAAAGGTTTTTCGACGCCGTCGCTGTCGTGATATGCCGCCCCGGACATCTTGGCGCTATAGTGCGTACCCAGCGAAAAGATGTTGCCGACCTCGATTCCCGTTTTGGCGCGCAATACTTGCCCGTCCTCGCGGATCGCACCGTCGTAGGCCATGGCCACATCGCCCTCGATCTCGTGCTTGAAATCCCGACCATAGTTCACGTTGCTGCTGTCCGTCGCGTCCTCTTTTTGGCCGCCGATGAAGTTCTTCACGGTTTTCAGGGATTCGTCCGCCACGTAGATCACGCGGCAGGCACGATCCTGCGTTGCCGCCCGGCGCTCCGTGATGAAGTCGTGTCCCCAGCAATGCACGTAACCGCTCTTGGTGCCGATAGCCTTTAAGTCCTCGTCAGTCGCTTCTTCCAATTGCCCAACGAGATCCAGCAGGCGTTCCAACTTGATTTTGTTCACGTCCAGATCGCCACGGATCGAGGAGATCACCACGTCGCCCTCGATCGTGCGGTAGACGACGTTTTTCAGATAGCGCCACTGCGGTTCGCCGTAGTGTTTGATATTTTCCTCCATGGTGCGCACCCAACGGGGTTGTTCGATGATTTCGAACGCGCGCGTGTCCTCGTCCGCGTTCATCGGCGTGAAGGCGAAGGAGGCGATGTCGTCGTTGGCGGCGTATTGGCCGTCGTCCGTTACAAAAAAGCAATCCTCGCCGACGTCGCTTTCCGCCTGGAACTCGTGGCAGTAGTCGCCGCCGATGTAGCCGTTATCCGCTTCCACCACATGGGTGTCCAGGTTGAATTCCTGGAAGATGGCGGTGTAGGTGTTGCGCATCGTTTCATATTCCTTTTGGAAATCCTCCGCCGTGGCGTGGAAGGAATAGGCGTCCTTCATCACGAATTCGCGTACGCGCAACAAGCCGCCGCGCGCGCGTTGCTCATCGCGGAACTTCGTGCTGAATTGATAGACATTGAAGGGCAGGTCCCGGTAGCTGATCTGGAACTTGCGCACCACGTCGACCATCATTTCCTCGGCGGTGCCGCCCAGCGCGAATTTTCCGCCGCGGCGATCCTCGACCTTCATCAACTCGAAGCCGGTGGTGGATGTGCGGTTCGTTTCCTCCCAGAGCTCTAACGGATGCAGGGTCGGCGTGATCATTTCCTGCGCCCCGGTCGCGTCCATGTGTTTCTTGATGACGGCGGCCATCTTTTGGTGCACCCGCCAGCCCAACGGCAGGAAGAAGTAGCGACCGGCCACGGATTCGCGAATGAATCCGCCGCGAACCAGCAACTGGTGGCTTTTGATGGTAGAGCCGCTTTGGTCGCCGCGGGTCGTTTTTCCGAAAAGGGAGGAATATTTCATAAATGTTCTTGCTTGATGATGTTGCCGACTGAGGTCCGGTCTTGTGCCCATTCCATGTGATGGCCCATTGTCACATATTCCTGCAGAATACAGCCATCTCGAATTCAATCCATTGCCACACTTCTGGCACCTATACGCAAAAGACGACACCGATGCCCAGGCGTTGGGCGGTTTGCATTCATTTGTTGACCGTCTCTCACCATTTCTTGTTCAAATCTACTTCAGCAATGCGTGTCAGTTTTTGAACACGAAGCCACTCGGACTCGGGCATCCGATCCGGCTTCGCCTTGAAGAGTAGCGGCAGTATTTCAGCGTGACGTTGCGTCAATGCGAGGTCATAGATCTCCACGATTTCCTTTTCGTTTTGAAAGACATCCAGGAAGTGGCCCACACGTGTGGTCTTGGCGATCTCGTAAAGCTGCGTTCGTAGCGCTCTCGACCGTGATTCGTCGCCGGTGCCAGCAGCTATTCGGTATTCGATGATCTTTATAAACGGGTATTCAGATCCCACAACCTTTCTTGCCCTGGCAAGATGTCGTTCTGCCCTATCGAACCTCCCGGCGTCCGAGTTGAATAAAGCTGACAGGATATTGGTTTCAAAACGGTCTCGATTCTGAATGAGCGCGGTATCCATAAGTGTTACAGCGTCGACTAGACGACCGGCGTACGCAAACTGGGCGGCCCTCACTAAGATCACATAGGTGTCGAACGGATTGAGTAAGTAGGCCTTTGACATAACATCATCAGCATCTGGATGATTGATGGTAAACAGAAAAAAGCCGTACCTGGCCTGTAGAGCAGCGTCTTGTGGACTCTTGCCAACCGCCTTGGCAATCAAGGATAAACCTCGATTCCATTCATACTCGTGCGTGATCAGGAGTCCGCCGAGGCTGCCCATCGCGTCTGCATGTCGAGGATTCACACGCAGTGCATTCTTGTATGCCTCAATCGCCAGCGGATTGTATTCTGATGGGATAAGCAGCATGAAAGGGTGGTGGGTGAGTCTGTCATAGGTATGACCTAGCTCAACCCAGGCATCGGCGAAGTCATTGTCCAGTGCGATGGCTTCCCTGAACAGGGGAATCGCACTCTCGACAACAGTGGGATCATCCGCATTCGCCAGGTACTTGGCGCGAAGGTAGAGTTCATATGCCTCAGTGTTAGCAGAGCCTGATGTCTGTTGAGCGCCGAGTGGTTCTCCACCGTCGGTTAATGCCAGGCCGATCTGATCGACGATCTGCCGTGCTTTGTCGTCCTGAATAGAGAATATATCTGTAATGTGTCGATCGTACCTATTGGACCAGAGATGTAATCCGGTCATGGTATCGATCAACTGTGCGGCAACACGTACTCGGTCGCCATCTTTACGAACGCTGCCTTGTAGAAGGTGACTGACGTTTAGTTGCTTGCCAATCGTCTGGGCATCGACACTTTGCCCCTTGAATTGAAAAGACGATGTCCTGGCTATAACAGGTAGGGTATTTGTCTTCACCATCATATCCAATATCTCTTCAGATATGCCATCACTGAAATACTCATTGTCTGGGTCGCTGCTCATATTTACGAATGGTAATACAGCGATGCCTAGTCGCTGGTCGAGACCCAGCAAGGGCGATGGGTCGGCGGCTGTTTCCATTTCCGCTAAGTTTGCCTGTGGCGTATCCAACGTTCTACCGTAAAGAAACAACCCGATACTCACTGATACCAAAGCAGCAACACTGACTACAGCGAAAAGTCTTGACCCTCTTCTCTTATTTGGAGTACTAACGGATGATATACGGGGAGCAGGCACACCAACGCTGGCTAAGAGTTTTGCCTGGTAATCCTGCAATGCCAGTTCATGCTTCAGAATTGCCTGCGTGAGGCCAATCGACAAAGTCAGACCATCCGTCAGCTCTGTTTCGCTAAGGTGAACTGAAACCAAATGAATGTCCAAGTTGAGAGCGAAGTGGATCTCGTCACGACACTTACGGGATTGAATTGAGTTCGGCGTAACGAAGTAGAGGAAGTGGCTGGCCCCTTTGATTGCCTGAGCCAGTTCCTCGGTCCACTCCTCCCCTGGCACGATGCCCTCGTCATACCAAATATTGCAGCCGTGCTCTTTCAGCCAGGCTAGCTCGTGATAAACACTATCAGCATCTGTGTGAGCATAGCAGATGAAAATATAGGGTTCATCGCCCGTGTAGGCTGGAAAGGGTTGCGCCACGATGCTCAATCCATTGCGGGGGCCCGCTGACAATTATTTTGGCGTACGATAGTTACTGTGAACATGATATCGTCTATCCGCCTGCAGGAGCCAAGATTGGGTGGACTGAGAGCCAACGTCACCTCCTGAGAGACCGATGCCTAATATGATATTAGATGGCCCAACGCGTTGGGGGAGACCAATCGACGGTGGGCGAGAAGCTTCTTGTGAATACCCAAGTAACATGTGCGGTCTTGTTGGTCTGTGGAGCTGTTAGCCGTTCAGGTTCATCACTTCAGAATTGAATTTCGAGTAGGGTGCATCGCCCGGACCCGCACCAACTGCTGCACCCTATCAGCTTGAAACTCCTTTATCATGGCTGGGTACCAGGCGAAGGGCGGCAGAGCGCTCACTGGCGGGAATGGTAGAGTGTGCCAGGGAGCAGACAAAGCCAATTCCATGATTTCATCCTGTTCTTGCTGACCGCCTGAGACCGATGCACCATCACAACCAGAAATCTGAGTTAGCGCATATGAAAAAAACGTATCGATTCCCGAACCATTCTCTGACCAGTTGGCTCTTAGTATAGAAGGAACATGGAATTGTAGGACCGACGTGAGTGAAGAACTAGCAGAATTGCTTGGGCGCTGCGAAGCCAGGGATGACAAAGCTCTCGCGTTACTAGTAAGACGGTTTCAGCCCCAGTCTCTCGAACTTGCTCGTGCACTCCTCGAAGATCGCGACTTGGCTGAGGATGTGGTGCAGGAGACGTTCATCACCGCGTTAGAACGGCTGCCCGAACTGCGTCAGCCAGACGCTTTTCCCTCATGGTTGCGCCAGATCGTACGCACCCACGTCAATCGTATTAATCGAAAACGGCGTGAAGTGCCGCTATCGGAGAGTGTCGAACACACCTCGAAAGGTGCTTCGTTGTGCCAGCGGCGGGAAAGGGAGGAGATTCAGCGAAGGGTGCGCCAGGCGATTAGTGTCCTTCCGGAGAGTGGGCGCCGGACTTCGGAACTATTCTATCTCGACGAACTCAGTTGCACGGAAGTTGCCAATGTGCTGCAGGTTCCGGTCGGCACGGTCAAACGCCGGTTGCACGATAGTCGCAAGCGCCTGCGTGCCATGCTGCTGGGATATGTCGACGATGGAACGTAGATCGGTATGGAATCGAAGCAGGTTGATCCAAAGAAAATCGTATTGACTGCCCATCGAGTTGGGCAAAGGAGCAAACCATGACCATGAACATCCCCCCAGAGCTGGAACGTTTGATGCGAGAAGCAGTGGAGCGGGACGCAAGCGACCTGTTCCTGATCCCAGGCGAGCCAGCTACGTTTCGCGTCAATGGCCTGATCGAGCGTTTGGAACGAGACCCCTTTACGGCACAGGAGATCACCGGTATTGCCGTCGCCATCTTTGGCAATGAGAATCTCACTCGGGTGGGAAACGAAACGGGCGTAATCCGTAGATCTTGCCAACTCGATGACCAAATCTATGGAAGAGTCTCTCTGGCCCGAGCCTACGGCGACTATACGATTTCGGTTGCCCGGGTCGGTATGGCATTCATGGGTGTGGATGAACTTCGCTTACCGACCCCCATGGTCGATGCCATCCTGGCCCCCAATGGTCTCGTCGTTCTCTGTGGCGGTGTGGGCTCTGGAGTCTATACGTGCGCGTACAGCCTTCTGGATCACCACAATGCCCAGTGCGCCGATCACATCTGCACGGTAGAGCCCATGGTCTTCGGGCGCATGATTCCGAAGAGATCCATCGTGCAGCAACGAGAAATCGGTGTCGACGTACCCGATTGCCTGACAGGCATAAGCGCCGCCATGAACCAGGATCCGGACCTGCTGTACGTATCGGAAATCAAGAGCCTGGAAGAACTGCAAGCCTGCATCACAGCCGCAGTGACAGGTCATCTGGTGCTGACCGTCCTGAACCTGAGGATCAGCCCTGAGGCAGCCGTCGAACGACTGATCGACATTTTCCCGGAAGACATCCGCGATGTATCACGCAAAGACCTTGCCAAGGTCCTGAGGTGTGTATCTTCCCAGCGATTACTGCGTAAGGATGGCGGTGGCCGAGAAGCGGCCTTCGGGGTGCTGGTCCCCGATGACGAGATGCGCCGCGCCATCGCCGAAGGGCGTGATGTCATGGATCGCAAGGGTCCGATGCCGGATGGATATCAGTCGATTGTCGACGACATAGGTCGTCTGCGCGACGAAGGTGTCATCAGCAAAGAGACGGCCTCCAAGACACTGGACGAGCTTCACATTCTCTAGCAGCGTGGTGGCTGTGCTTGAAGACTGGCCCTCGCTGATGCCATTCGTGGAGTGTGCGGGTGCTCATTCGCACCGGGTGGTGTAGACCTGGTGTCTGTCGTCATTGCGGCCGGTACCAGATTGGTGAACTCCAGGCTCGTTCCTGAATGGTGGCGGGAAGATCCGGATTTGGCGCTATGCCGAGGCCGAGCGCATCCCAGGTTGACCAGCGACAGCTTGGATTCTCCAATACCCGCAGGTAATAGAACGCGTGCTGGTTCGGGTCGAATGTTGGGTCGCGCCAGAGCGTTTTCAGACTCACCGCCCCCCTGTCGCGAGATACACTGCAGTCTGCGAGATTCACCTTAGCACCGTTGCCGGGGCAGCGGTGGGTTGCGGGATCCGGGACCAGGCCATCGGCGCAGACCACGTCGAAAACCGCTTCGCTGGCTCGCCCGTGCTCGACCCAACCCTTGATGACTTGGGCGCGCTGCAACCACCCCGAAACTGGATCACGCAGCGCCCATACGACGAATTTTGGTGCACCATTGTTGGTGCCCTTAAGCTCGCCTCCCATCGGTACGCCGCCAGCATATGCAGAACGCACCAGATCAGGTGAGTTGTCCACGTCATCGGGCAAATCAAAGCCAGCGAAGAACCGTACCCGAATACGAGGTCCTGATGTGCCGAAAGTCTCCCGCCGTCGCATGGCATCGAACAGTGATGCGCGGGTGTTGGACTCGGCCCAGACGCCCGCGAGCCCGCCTGTGCCATGGGTCGCTTGACGTGGCGTCCAGAAATCTTCCCAGGACGCATCCTTGTCAGCATGATTCGGATAGGCGGAGCCGCGCGCCACGGGGGAACTCCGTCCACCCGAGAAGATGCGATCTTCCTCGTAGGATCCCGCTGACTGATGCGAATCGCTCGAGCCGATGACGCCGACTTCGTATGGATTGAATCCAGCGCTCACCTGCATTTCGAGGCCCGTCTTCAGGGCATCCCTCAGGTACCCGCCCTTGAAGACCGAAATCGGATTCTTGTTCTCGGCTTTGTTGAGGTAATACTGCACGATCTGAAAGTCAGCCCATTCGTCGTTGGGTGACAGTGAAGGGTGCGTTTCCGAGGCGCCTTTCTTCTGTGTGATCTCAACGATCGGCTCATTGCGCATGCGCTTATTGGCAAAGTCCGCATCGATCGGCTCGGCTTGCCAGGTTTCTAACGGAAAGGCGAGGCCGTCGCTCTGATTCATATTGTGCGGGATTGCGAGCGCCTCAATGCCCCTGTTCCGAAGGTCGTCGAGCCAATTCCAGAGGTCTTCGGGATTGCCGGAGTCGCGTGCACTGAAAGGGCGTGTCGGCGCATCCTTGCTGCGGAAAATGACGTTGCGGTGCAGATGCCGGTTGCCGGGCGTTGGTGTGTATTCATAGGCGACAAAGGCCGTGAACTTGCCGGGATCATTATGGCGTTCTGCAGCATCAATGGTCTTCTGCCACGCATCGACGAGCACGTCGTGCCCTGCAACGTCGCTGTCCACATTCCAAAGCGCGAACAAATTGGTGCGAACTGAGCGCACCGTCGTTTTCCCGTTGGGAACAAACCGCTCGCGCTCGGGATGATTGTAGGTGGGGCTGGTTGGATCGCTGAGCGCAGCCTGGACGCCGAGATAGGAAGCATGATCGCTGACCGCCAGGAAGTCGAGCGGGTGGCCGGAAAGCCTGAGTTTCAGTCCACCGGGATGGCCGATCACTTCACCCTTGGCAAATCGATAGGCATCATCCGGGGAGGTGCGGACGCGTCCGTTGGTGAATTCGTCGAACGAGTACATGGTGTGGATATGCAGATCACCGAAGAATGCCGAGCGTTCGTGTGCCGGCACCTGCGCCTGTTGCGCTTGCACGACGGTGCTGTTGAGCAGTACTGCCAAAAGGATGCATCTTGTCAAGAGCGCCATACCATCACCTGATCGATTGAGCATTTGAGCCCTGACGTACGGGCCGCTTACATGCGCCAGAGCCTTTTGTACCTTCCACCTTGTTGCTGTGGCATGCTGAAAGCGCGATGGCCATGTACGACCTGGTATCGCGGCGATCTATCAGCCCGTCGTCTGCGACTGCTGCCGTAATGTAAAGGGCTCGTGATCTGCATAAGCCGGTTCGCCGTGGCGTAAGCGGAAGTGACGAGTTTTCGATGGACCGTAGGGGTGTAACTGAATTAACCACATTTTTCATCAGCCCGCAATATATGACGCCAGGCGATGCATGATCATTGAGTGTGGTCTGGATTACACAGTAGGCCCCGAATCAGACGGGTCCTCGTTCGCCGCTCCTGTATCAATTTCCTTGCGAAATGCTCTACCATAGGCTTCCGCCCCGTTCCACCGCATCGTTTCTTAGGAGAGACCCATGAAATCACCCATTTGCGATATGCTCGGTATCGAATTCCCATTGCTCGCCTTCACCCATTGCCGGGATGTTGTCGTCGAAGTCTCCAAGGCGGGAGGGATGGGCGTGCTCGGGGCAGCCAGTCACTCCGCCGAACAACTGGAAATCGCCCTTGACTGGATCGACGAAAACATCGAGGGAAAACCGTACGGTGTCGATCTCATCGCCCCCACCAGCATGGCGGTGACCGACGACAACGCCACCGGCCAAGAGATCCTCGCGATGGTGCCTGACGAACACCGCCAGTTCACGCGCAACCTGCTGGCCCGACACCAGATCGATACCACGGACCTTTACGAAGGCCAGCAGGGAACCAGCGGCGGCTTCCTGACCAAAGGTCGTGCCGCCAACGTGGTGGACATCGCCTTTTCGCACCCCATCAAGCTGATTGCCAATGCTCTTGGTGTGCCACCCCAATACATGCTCGAGCGCGGCAAGACTGAAGGTGTCGTCGTCGCGGCCCTGGTCGGCGCAAAGGAACATGCTGCCAAACAAGTGGAAGCGGGCGTCGACGTGCTGGTTGCGGCGGGGTCAGAGGCCGGCGGCCATACTGGTGAGGTATCCACGCTGGTGCTGGTGCCAGAGATCCTCGAGGCCATCAAGGACTACGACGTGCCCGTGCTCGCTGCGGGGGGTATCGTAACCGGCCGCCAGATGGCAGCCTGCATGGCGCTCGGTGCAGCGGGCGCTTGGACGGGATCTGTGTGGCTGACCACCACCGAGGCAGACACTTCACCCGCAATCGTCGAGAAGTACCTCCAGGCCAACTCGCGCCAGACGGTGCGGGCCCGCTCCATGACCGGTAAGTTCTCGCGCCATCTGCGCTCCGCCTGGACCGAAGCCTGGGATGAGGAAGACGCGCCGAATCCGTTGCCCATGCCCCTGCAATCCCTGGTCAGTGGTCCGCCGATGGCCAAGATCAGGCAATTGGCAGAGACGGGACACGCCGGGGCCAAACAACTGGCGACGTCGTTCGTCGGCCAAGGGGTTGGGCTCATGAACGCACGAGTGTCGAGTCGAACCGTTGTTTACGAGTTCATGGAGGACTATCTCAAAGCAACGGAGCGTCTCAACAGCACCCTCGACGACGAAGATGGTTAACGTGAATCACGCACGCACAGGCCGGTCCGGCAATCCATCAGTGATTCCACCAGGGCAGGTCGGTGAACGACCGCATATCGATTTCATGTGACCAGGTCGATCGATGCTGCTGGGCCAAGTGGAAATAAGTGTCAGCGATTTTGCTTGGCAGCATAAGGCCGTCGTGTTCCATGCCGCGGGTCGCCCGCAGTTGCTGGAATCGCTCCGGACCTAACATTTTTCCAAGGGTGTCCGGTGCGTCTACGGCTCCATCGATAAGAATATGTGCGACATGGATGCCTTTTGAAGCAAACTCTGCATTGAGCGATTGGCAGAGCATTCGACGCCCACCCATTGCGGCTGCATGAGAGTGTTGGCCACTATTGCCACGCATGGCTGCGGTGGCTGAAGTTACCAGGATCGTACCTTTTCCTCGTTCCGCCATGCCGGGCGTTACGGCTTGCGCAATACGGAACAAAGCAAAGGTCGCCATGCGCCAGCCCATCTCGAATGCCTTGTAGCTGGTATCCTTCAGCGCCCGGTCACCAATCTGGGCGCCCAGGTTGAAGACGACGACCTCAATTGGTCCAATCTCCTCTTCAACCGCAGCGACACGCTCTTCAATGACATCGGGCTCAACAGCGTTAATCAGGAAGCCTGATGCGGAGCCGCCTTCACCTTCAATCTTGTCCACTATTTTGCTAAGGCCATCCTGGTCACTGCGTCGACACAGTACGGCGTGATAACCCTCTCTGGCAAAACGCATACCAACAGTGCCACCGATTCCTGCGCCGGCACCCATAACTAAACAGACGGGTTTCATCGATTATTCTCCTTTGAATGTTCCTTTGGCTGCAGCTGAAAGTGCCGCCAACTACACAAATACAACTACACAAATACAACTACACAAATACAACTACACAAATGCAACTACACAAATGCAACAGCGCCGTCAATGCTGAGGGCCTTCAACCTGGATATCGCCAGGGTTCCGGTTGCTCGGCTTCCTCGTCGATGGTCCACTGCGGCAGGGCGAATTCCCCGCCAAGGTCTTTGTAGACGATCCGCAATCGGGTGCCGATGCCCACTCTCTCGATGAGATCCACGGACCCAAGTTCACCCTCGGGGGTGACCAGATTTCCCTGCAGTCTCAAACCGTCGTCTTCACCGGGAGTATTCCGCTGTTCATCGAGTTCCACCAGCAACAGCAAGTAGGGTGTGAATGGTCGGAAGGCGGGTTGGATTGCATGGTGGATTTCCCCGTAGGAGTAGAGCGTACCGTGGCCGGCCACGGGTTCCCAGGTGACGCCGGGAGCCCCGCAATACGGGCAGGCGGTGGTCGGTGGATATCGCTTGAGCAGACAGTCGCTACATCGCTGCAGATGTAGCTGGTGTCTGCCGCAGTGTCGGAAGAACTCGACGTTGTCCCGATCCAAGTCGTCGAAGTGAATCTGCATACCCAGGTATTCGCCTACCTTGTCCATCAGACACCCCTGGCCATCACCACCGCTGATCCGTACGCCGGCGTGCCCCAGCCCATGTTCGCCGCAAGCTCCACATCCTTCACCTGGCGGCAGCCACATTCCCTGTAGTCGAACGTATGTTGTCTGCGACCGTCCCCACCTAAGGGACAACTGTCATCCACGTCGTGCCGTAACTGCCGTACGTTTTCGATCACCATCGCAATGCCGTGGGTGTACCCCTCGCAAAGGTGCCCCCCACTGGTATTGTTGGGCCTCTTGCCTCCGAGGCGGGTGCTGCCGTCACTTACATATTGTCCGCCTTCGCCCTTCCTGCAGAAGCCGTAATCCTCCAGTTGCAGCAAGGTGGTGAAGGTAAACGCGTCGTATGCACCGGTCACCTGGATGTCCTCGGGCCCGATGCCGGCGTTCGGCCAGAGGATCTTCTTTGCATACTGGCCTGCCGCCGTGGATATGGGGCCCGATTGATAGTGCATGTCAGTCCTCGGTTTGCAGCATCGGCCCACTACTGATTGAATGACCACCGGCGTGTGCCGACAGTCCCTGGCTCGATCGATTCGAGTGATCACCAACGCCGTGGCGTTGTCTGTCTCGACGCAACAATCCAGAAGATGCAGTGGTTTGCAGATCATCCTCGAATTCAGGACGTCATCCACGGATACACGCTGCCGGTAACAGGCCTTCGGATTGCTCGAGGCGTGTTCCGAATGGATGACCTTGACCATGGCAACCTGCTCGGGCGTCGTCCCATAGTCATACATGTGACGCATGAAGGTGTGGGCGAACATATGTGCGGCGCTTGAAAGTCCGATGCCGCGATCGAACAGCCCGGCGGCCGACAAGCCGACACCGCCGCGTCCGGTGCCGCCGATTCTTACCTGCGAGTAGCCATTCATGGCCCGATAGACCACGGCCGCATTACACATGCCGGCTTCGATCACACCCATGGCGATGCCGATAAGAGCTTCCGTCGAAGAACCACCGCCGATCACATCCATGTGAAAATTGAGTCGAATTCCCAAGTCGCCGGCAATCGTCGGTGACGGAGTGGAATCATTGCCACTTTAGGACATCATGCCATCGATATCCGCGATCGTCAGGCCTGCATCGGTGATGGCATTTCGTACGGCCTCTGTTCCAAGGGACCGGGTTGTTTGGCCGGACCCACGGGTGTACGCGGTCTCGCCAACGCCGACGATGGCATACTTGCCCCGCAGGTGCCGACCTGTAGTGGCATCGATATCAGACATGGAGCGCTCCTCTCGAATCAGCCGGTGAGACTAACATCCATGCACTCCGGAAGACAGAGAGCCGGTCTGCCGGTCAGACCCGATTGGCTGAGATTACTGTACAGGTTGATGTTGGCTATCATCGACATCGAGCCCAACATAGATTACATTCTTCTTCTGAGACGCCGACGCATGAATACATGTGCGTGGTCCCGTTACCGCCTTGAGGTATCCGCCCGCAGTGCCGGAAGCATCCACCACACATGGTGGTCCCGGTTCAGGCGTGGGCGTCTACAACTTCCATTCTCTTGCAAGCTTGCTCAGAAATTAGCTTGATAACGGGGATAGAACCTGTACAGGCTGGATTTAACTGGGTATCAACTATGTCTTATCAATTGAAGGAAATTCTCAATCCTGGGTCCATAGCAGTTGCTGGAGCATCAGATAAGGGCCGAGGAGGGGGATTTGTGTCTCCGCCGGTGAACTTAGGATTTGAGGGACCAATATACCCAGTCAATCCGAATTACCAAGAAGTGTCTGGATTGACTTGTTACCCGAGCGTCAAGGATATCCCCGGTAGTGTGGATTACGTTATTTCGTCTGTCCCATCTACGGCTGCCCTTGGCCTGATGAGAGACTGTGTCGAGAAGGGGATTAAGTGTGTGCACTATTTCACTGCCAGATTTAGTGAGACAGGTAGACCCGAAGATGCTGCACTGGAACAGGAAATATTGAAAACTGCTAGAGAAGGTGGTGTTCGAATCATAGGTCCCAATTGTATGGGTCTGTACAGCCCGGGGGCAGGGATTTCAATGCACAACGGTATGCCAACAGAATCAGGCAGTATCGGGCTTGCATCTCAAAGTGGCGGGGTGTTGATGCAGATGGTCGGCTCTGCAGCCCAGCGAGGCCTAAGGTTCAGTAAAGCTGTTAGCTATGGAAATGCCATTGACCTCAATGAATGTGACTACCTTGAGTACTTTACAGATGATCCGGACACCAATGTGATCCTGATGTACATTGAAGGAATAAAGGACGGCCGGAGATTCATCCCTGCATTGAAGAAAGCAGCTGCAACAAAACCAGTTGTTATTCTGAAAGGCGGACGAAGTGATGCGGGTACCAGAGCTACGGCTTCTCATACAGGGTCCCTGGCTGGTTCCTACCGGGTCTTTCAAGGTTTGGTGCATGGCGCTGGTGGCGTCACTGTTCGAGACTTCGATGAACTGGTGGACATAGCTGTCGCATTCAATTACCTGCCATCGTATACAAGTCGAAATCTTGGCGTTATGGGTGGCAGCGGGGGCAGCAGCGTTAATGCTGCGGATCTCTTTGCAGAGGCCGGGTTAAATGTGGTTCCAATTCCTCAGGATATTCGAGACACACTTAAGGCAGAAGGCAATTCAGCCTATGGTTGGTTCAACAATCCCATCGACGGTTCTATCTCCATGGGGGACTCTAGTGGAACGACACGGCTGATCGAATTGATGGCCGAGCATGATGATTTTCAAACATTCCTTTCGTTTACACCGGATCCAAGGTGGGATGGCAAAGGGAATTCAGATTTCGATAGCATCATGGCAGAAAGCCTACACAACAAGACAGACAAGCCTGTGATCATGTTATCCGGAGGAGGCTTTTCAAGAATGCCGGAATCAGACGAGATGGCAAGCGTTGCCAAGCAGATTCGACAACAGCTCTTTGACGATGGCGTGGCAACCTTTCCCAACATGACCCGGGCAGCACATGCTCTTGGTAAGGTGATTGATTTCTATGACTACAGAAAACAATGGGCTGATTTTGCCTAGCTGAAGTGCGACCTGACCACATGAACGGCAAACGGGCTCGCCGGCTATTCGTGCCATCCCCGGCGCTGCTGTTCCAATTTCAGAGAGACTGTAAGAACCGACGGATTTTATTCTTGGTGAGGATGAAGCCACCAAGTTGCCTGTCTTCGTAAACAAGTGTAGGAATTGAACGAACACCCTTTTCGCGGGACTGGCGCAAATTCGTCAGGAATTCCACCTTGTTGATTTCCAAATCAGGGAATTCAGATCCCAGTTGCGAAAGTAGCAGACCTGCCACCTGACAGCGGGGTCAGATCACCGAATGATAAAACGTTATCGTCTTCATACTGCTCCTGTGATGTTTGTCTAAGTGATTCCTGCACCACTGAAGTGGCAATACTGCCAACCGCCCTATTGACCTATGTACGCTATGCCAATCGAATGGTTCTTCACCTACAGGCCGCGGCACCTACAGGCCGCGGCGGAGAAAGCTTGACGGGCACTGGATTCAACCCAGAATATCCATTGAGGTCCGCTGTATGAACTACAGACGAGGATTGACGCTATGAAGGCTTCCTTCCACCACGCGGGCATTGTTGTCCCCGACCTCGATGCGGGTATCGCGTTCTACCAGAATCTACTGGACCTGAAGGAGCAGTTCCGCCAGGAGTGGAATACTACGTCCCCGGTAGTCGAGGACGTCATCAATCTGAAGGACAGTGCCGCCAAGTATGTGATGTTGGGCGGAGATGGCTTCAATGTCGAGTTGTTCGAGTATTCGGCCCCGGAGCCGGCTGGCGACCCCGCGACTCGGCGTCCTTGCGATCCGGGCATCCGTCACATTGGGTTCGCCTTCGATGACATCAAGGCAGCCTGTGACCGACTTATCGAAGGCGGCGGCACGATGCACCACGGGCCGGTTCGTCTCGGTACGACCTGGGCGATCTATTGTCGCGATCCGTTCGGTAACATCGTTGAGTTGATGCAAACCGAGTAGGTGGACGTCCGGTGCCAGTTCCCAAGCCCTGAGGAGGGACCAGCATGTTTATCGCAATGAACCGATTCAAAATCGCTCCTGGATTTGAGGGTGGTTTTGAGAAGATATGGCGCGAGCGGGATTCTCAGCTATCGGAGGTCCCCGGCTTCGTGTCGTTTTCACTGCTCAAGGGTCCTGCTCGTGACGATCATGTGCTCTACGCTTCACATACGATCTGGGAATCCGAGGACGCGTTTAATGCCTGGACCCAATCCGACCATTTCAAACAGGCGCATGGCCAGACAAGCGCACCCAAAGGCACTTACCTGGGGCATCCGGAGCTGGAGACCTTTCAGTCGGTACTAACGGCCTGAAAACGTCGCAATCTGGAGAGCTTGCAGCACCTGAGATATCGGGAGGGGCCACCGTAATCCTGGTCCCACCTGCCCGGAAAAGGTGGCACTCGCTCTGACCCAGATCACGACTGACACATCACTGTGAGTCTGTCGGCGATTCTTTTTCTGAGGCCCGATCCATTCCTTGTTTTCTTGCATTCCACAGATCGACAGCTACATTTACACTTAGGGCAATGATGCTCAGCAGGTTGACCTCAGGGCTCATGACAAGGTTTGGCCGAATTGGTGGAGCCTGGTATGGTGCCCACGTACTGTTGATGCGGTCGATTTCTTCGCGAATTTCATTCTGCAATTGTGCAATGTCATCAGGCTCGAATCCTTCCAACTTAACAATCTCGTCCAGCAACTCCTGTTGCTTCACGAGACGATCCACGCGAACTTTCTGACTACGAAAATAGTCAGCATACGTTTGGGGCGCAAATGCTACGTCGAAGGTCTCCTCATATGGCTGGTTGCTGATATCGCGCCAGACATCCTCATCACCTTCATCGCAGTGACGAAATTTTGATGCACGCTGCGCCAGATCACAGGTTTGGCTTGGCGATTGTTCAGATTCGGTCGTTTTCTGAGCCAGGTAGGTTCTGGCCATTGCCCGCACCGACGAAGGCGGAGGTCTGACGACCTTCACCGTATTGTCCCGGTTAGCATCCCTTGCTGATTCGTTCGGAGCGCTAACGTGCTCTTTCTCTTCAGGACTTGGTGTAGCAGGGCGAAGGTGTGCGTTCTGGTCAGTTTCCCGATCGACCGTGGGTTTGACACCAGCGCTGTCAGGAACGGCAGTTGCAGTTGTTGCATCTACATCAACGGCCGGTGCCACAGTTCGCGATACCAGCGTGACCTGGATCGGGTCACGTGCAATCCGGCTGGTTGGAATCGATGGTAGTAAAGGCACCAGCAGAAATCCCGCGTGCAAGATGGTTGCCAGCACGACGGACAGGAATAGGGTGCGTTTCGGGAATCGCTGAACCATGCGTTATTCGAGCCCGCAATAGTCTGAAGGTTCACTCGATGGTGTTTAACGACGACGCTCGACACAGGGAGGGAACTGCGAGAGTATCGCAACAAACCGAAGAAGGTAAGGATGGGAACGCCTAAGATTCCTGAGTGGTCGCCATTGGCGATTAACGGAAAGGTTAGTATGAGAGTATTACAGAATGCCCGGTATTCGCTCTACATGTTGAGAGGATTTTCCCACCCACAGAGAGCGTTCCTGTTCTGAATCTATTACTTCGACCTGGAAAGAGCCAAGGCTGGATGCGGTGACAAACGCGTTCCTTAATTAATCCTGTAGGTGCTCGGAAAGGAATTCGGTGGCGCGCTCGACCACCTTCCTGTACGCCTGGCCTCGCAGCCCATGCCCCCCCTGTTTCAGCGTTAGTACCTCTACATCCTTGTGCGCTTTACGCAGTTTCTTACGAAGGCCACGGGAGTGCCGGGGTGAGACATTGCGATCGTCCTCGGCGTTGATCAGCAGCAACGGGATATCGAACTCCCTGTAGCGATGCAGAGGCGACATGGACCGAAGCATGCTTTGCTGTGTGTCTATGTTGCCAATGGTTTCGTCCGCCCAGGCCCGGTACTCGCGCCTGTATTGTGTAGTCGACGTGCCTTTCACCGTGCTTTCTATGCGGTCCCTATAGTCCACTGGGGCGTTAACGCTGACGCCGCAACGAAGCAGGCCGGGTTCGAGTGCAAGCATCAGCGTAGCGTAGCCACCATAGCTGAACCCAGCCGAGCAGACGCGCTCCGAATCCACGTACCCCAGCTTGACGACTGCCCGGACCGCCCCGCGTATATCGCCGATCATGGCGCCGCCGTACTCATGATGGCCTGCTTCCTCGAACGTCCTGCCGTAGCCGGATGAACCACGGAAGTTCGGCTGCAACACCGCGTAGCCGCGGGACGCCCAATACTGGACTGCGCGATTGTAGCCGAGGTAATCTCTCGCCAACGGCCCGCCGTGGGGAAACACAATCAGTGCCAGCTTTCCATCCGGGATCGGCGCCGGGCGCGTAAGATAGGCATAGATCGGCATGCCATCCTCCGCGAGGTACCGAATCTCGTCCACACGTGTCGTTTCCCTGGATGCGAGCGTGACCTTGATATCAGCAAGCTTGGTGACGCGCCGGGCCCGCGCATCATAGAGGTTGTACGAGCCCGGATGCCAGGGCTCCCTGTTGATAAAGAGAAAACGTCTGCTGTCGTCTGATATCGCCGTGATTTTCACCTCTCCGTTAGGGAATGCCTGTTCCAGCAGATCCTGTACCGCCTGGTGCCGTTCATCGAAGAACAAGTGCTCCGGTCTGCTTGCGATGTAGGTCACTCCCAGCAGTTCACCGGTATGGGGGTTTGAGATGGTACCGGAAAGGTCATAGCCATCGACAGCATGTACGACGCCTGTATACTCGTCTCGCTTGGTATCGTACCTGTAGAGCCGGGTATACTCGTCACCATCCTTCCTCACCAGCGCCAACAGAGTGTTACCACCCTCGAAGGCAGCCATATTCTGGCGTGCGTCATCACTCGTCAGGTGTACTTTATAGGTCGTGAGTGATCGCCACTCGCTGGTATCCGTATCGTACACCAGCATCGTTATGGTGCGACGCCATTCGTTGTAGTCAAAACGCAAGTGCGGTTTTCCGTCCCTGGTAGTCGCGTAGCTCAGAGTGCCTTTGCCACCCTCCATGATCATCTCTGTCTTGCCATCGTGAATGTTGACCCGATAGACTCTCTTCATGGAGAAGCCGAGCATCAGTACGTGATCAGGATTGTCAGGAAGGGTAGATAGCAGGCGTGCCAAGTTCACGCCATCCCCCCCGAATGCCAACTGATCCGAACCGTCAGCATTCACTGCATAGAGTCGCAACACGCGATATGTTGTCCGGTAGAACTGTCGCTTGCTAAAAGTAAACACAAGCAAACGCTCGTTAGTCAGCCACTCGACATTGTACAAACTCATCCCTTTATGCTCGGCAAGGGATGCAACGGGCTCTGACTGGCCAAGTCGGTAGATGACCAGCTGGTTCGCGTCGTCGCCGAAGCGTTGAATCATTGCCAACTGTTCACCGTCGGGTGACAGGGCAACGTCGACGGTGTCCGGTTTGCCAAAGTAGTCATCCAGAGTCGGACGAACGTCACTCTCCTGAGCAATCGCATGGGGCTCAAGCCAGAGCAGGAGGACCGCGAGGATGTGGGTGAGCGTCGATCGAAGCACGGTATGCGCCTCTCAGATTCACTGTCGACTCACGGTGTCGACTGAATTCTTATTCGATTTGTGTCACTACACCACTCCTCACGCTCGCTGTCAACGTGCTGTGGAGCTGTCGTCAGTCCGGTGCGGCGGAAAGGGGCTGATGCTGGCGAATGCTCGATTACGTCACGGAAGGGCAAGCGTCACCAGTTTCGCGTTGGTCGCACCACCCACCGCGACAGAGATGTACTGTTTGCCGTTAACCATGTAGGTCATTGGTGTACCAGCGGGCGGTGCCGGTAGCGCAGCTTCATGAATTAGTTTCCCGGTCTGTTTATCCAATGCACGTAGCAAAGGCTTACCGTCAGTCACGCCGATGAATAACAGCGACTTCGTCAATAGTGGACCGGTGAAGCTAAAGGTGCCTACCGGACCCGGATCGGGAATACCCCGCTTGATTATATTCTGGCGCATACCTTCACCGTTGGGCACTACCCATTGGTAATCGCCGGTATTCAGGTTGATGGCACTGATGCGACTGTAGGGTGGCTTGGTAAGCGGCAGGCGCTGAGGTCCACGAATACTCCCAACAGAACCATGCACCACGTAACGAAGGCCCCTGTTGATTCTCGCTTCGGCAAGCTGAAAGACTATCGGTGACGTTACGGAAGGCACATAGAACAATGATGTGCGTGGATCAAATGCGGCACCCATCCACTGTGCCCCACCACCGTGCCCAGGCAGTTGAATGGTGCCCTTTAAGGAAGGCGGTGTATAAATCCCGCCATACTCATATTTGCTGATGATCGCGAGGGCTTCCACTCGAAGCTCTGGTGTGAAATCGATCAGGATATCCTCTGATATGCCCTGCACTTCAAATGGCGCAGGCCGGGTGGGAAAAGGTTGCGTGGGTGAAGTACGCTCACCCGGAACCTTACTCTGGGGTACTGGCCGCTCTTCAATTGGCCATACGGGCTGCCCCGTTACCCGGTCCAGAACGTACACAAAGCCCTGTTTGGACACCTGCGCGACTGCCTTGATGGGCGTACCATCCACTGTGATATCGACAAGATTTGGTGCGGCAGGTAAGTCGTAGTCCCACAGGCCGTGATGAATCATCTGAAAAAACCAGACCATCTTGCCAGTACTTGCATTCAGACAAACGAGACTTTCACCGAATAGATTGTCACCGAGTCGATGTCCGCCATACCAGTCGTGGTTCGGTGTGCCGAACGGCAGATAGACGTAACCCAATTCGGGGTCTGCACTCATAAGAGACCAGACATTGGTTGCGCCAGCGTCTTTCCAGGAATCGTTCTCCCAGGTTTCGTTGCCTTTCTCACCTGCTTGTGGGATGGAGTGAAATATCCATCGTTGCGCACCGGTACGCACATCGAAGCCGCGGATATGACCGGGAGGCAGATGGTATAGCGGCACGTCCGAGATGACCGATCCCAGAACCACGGTATTAGCCAAGATGACGGGAGCAGCAGTGACTGAATAGTGCCTGCGATCAACTTTCCGTCCCAGACCCTCGGTAAGATCTACCTTGCCATTTTCGCCGAAGGTTCTATCCGGCAGTCCGGTATCTGCATCCAGTGACCAGAGAAATGCATTGTTGGTCCCCATCAATATGCGTCGTTTGGTGTCCTCTTCCCAGTAAGCTACGCCTCGATGGTTGAAACCCACATTGGCCGGTTTGCCGTGTTCCCAGGTCCTGGTATCAAAAACCCACCTTTGCTCGCCGCTTGCCGCGTCAAGTGCAACCACGTTGCCAAGTGAAGTGCTGATGTAGAGCACATCAGCGATCTTGATCGGCGTGCTCTTGAAGCCGGCTGGTACGTATTGCTGACGCACCTTGACCATGTCGTTGTCTGCCGAGTTCCAGATCCAGGCGGTCTGCAGGTTTCGGACCGTACCTTCGTTGATTTGATCGAGTTCTGCGTATTTCGATGAACCCGGATCGTTGGCGTAAGATGGCCAGTCGTAATTGGAAAGGTCTACAGCTCTGGTGGATAGTGAAGTGGTACTGCAAATTGCAGCGACGAACAGCACAAATGCCGCAGGAGTGTTCTTCATGACCGCCTCCGAATTATTAGTCCTTTTCTCTCTCCGATATGGGCGAGCGTATCGGTATAGGGCTGAGGGCCAGTCACTGTGAGTTATCTAACTCCCCGGTGACGGGAATGTGCGACAGATTTGGCTACGGCGCGGGATCGGTTGCGATACTTGAGATTAGCCAGGAATCTTTCTCTTTGACGAGGTGCCATGTCTGCATAGAGTCGCCAGCTGGAGTCGTAAATCTCACCGAGGACACCGTTGCTGTGCCATCAGCATCTATGGCAATCTTCGCTTCATCCATCGACATTGCCAGATTGTCAACAGCACCAGAGTTAATCGCCATGGTAATCCCTTCTCGCATCGCTTGCTTGGTTTCGCCCTGAGCACCTGAAAAGCTCTCGGAAAACAGGGACATAAGACGGTCGATGTCCAGGGCCTCCAACTCTTCCATAATCTCAACAATGGTATCTGCGAGCTCCGAGATGAGCGCCTCGTCACTGGGGCCACGAGTGAGCTGGCACCCGAATAGCAACAGTATGAATGTGACACCTACACTGGTTTTCAGCATGGTCTTCATTATTCAGGATCTCCTTTCTGTTCTTGTTGGTTCCCCCGAGGTCTGAGTCTAGCGTGCTGGACCTAGAATGGAAACTTATGTCGCGAATGCGGTGGAAAACTCACACTGATTCCGGGTGGGCGCCACGCGAACTCGTGCTAACTCTCAGGAAGCCACCACAGCAGGGCAACGGCCGGTACAGATGGCAGAACGAATCTGCCAGCAAAACGTCCGCTTTCTTCCAGAATTGGGTATAGGCAATGAATTTATTGACTATTTAGGCCGATGCCTGTTGGGTCAAGTGCGGACATCTGCGACCGTGTTGCTGCAATGGCACCGGAAGAGCCCGAATCCACCTTTTTTGCCATTCCAGAGGTATCTGAGTACTATTGACTCGCCCAATCCACGGGACTTAGGGATGGATCGTCCATTTCCAGCCTACCGAGGCGGTGAACCTTACATCTTCGTGTCCTACGCACACGAAGACAGTAATGCCGTATTCCCTGAGATCCAGTGGCTGAAGGATCAGGGATTCAATATCTGGTATGACGAGGGCATCAGTCCCGGTCATGAGTGGCGCACAGAACTCGGACAGTCAATCGAGAGGTGTGGCCTATTCCTTTATTTCGTCTCGCCGCCCTCCGTGGCATCAGAGCATTGCCAACGCGAAGTCAATTATGCGATGGATCAGAAAAGGCCGCTGCTCGTTGTACATCTGGAGGAAACCACGCTTCCGACGGGATTGGGCATGTCCCTCAGTTCTATTCAAGCTATTATGCGTCATGAACTATCGGAGTTGGACTACCGGATCAAGCTCCTCAAGGGGACGAGTGATCACCTTGAGCGAGGTGTCGCACAGATAGCAACTACTACCAATACAGACCGAAAACTCATCTATGCAATACTCGCATTGGGGCTGTTGGTGGCAGGATTTGTAACCGACCGTTTTCTTTTTACTGACCAACAAGCAGTAACCCAAGCACCTGCCACAGCGGCTTCGTCACAAAATTCCCCCGTCATACGCTTCGATGTTCCCTTAAGCGAGGACGCCGATCTCTACCTGGGTGAAGTTTTTGGCACACCTTTTGGACGACCGGCGTTTACTAATTTGGCATTGTCAAATGACGGTAATCTGCTGGTCTATACGGCCTGGGAAGAAGGACCTGATGGGCTGAGCTCGCGCCTTTATATCAGGAGACTGGATCGGGAGCGAGCGGAACCGATAGCTGGAACAGAGGGCGCGGGCCTTCCCTTCTTTTCACCGGATGATGTGTGGATAGGCTTCGGCTGGGGGGGCTCATCCTCCATCGAACTGCGGCGAGTCCTGCTAACGGATAGTTGCTCAGCCAAGCCGCGACATCAATGTCTGCTTATTTTGCGCGTTGCTGCCGTTCCATCGGTCGACGTGAGTGGCAGCTGTGTTGTAAGCAGTGATCTTTCGATCGACAAATCCCGTCAAATACCTGGTCATCCTCGCTTCCAGCGTCTCAATAGCGGTCATTTGTTGAATCGGCAACCTGGACCATCGGTAGACCATCATGACCACCACAGTTCTCAGGATATGTATTCATTTCTGTCAATTGGGCGTATCTGCGCAGAATCGATGGCTCAAAGGATCGTATAGGCTTACGCTGGATATACCACTTGTAGTTGTCATGTAAGCGCGAGTTTAAGGCACCTAGCATTTTGTTGACGACTGGCTAGAGTAGCTCCCTTTGGAAGGGGTGACTCATGGACTCAGATTTGCAGCTACCAGTACCAACCGAACGAGCCGCTAGTTCAGGGCGGTCGTCCTCTTTCGCTGATCTCGAGCGGCTTGCGCCGCACCCGGAGTGAGGCAGGCGCGAGATCGTCATCCCGCAGTTCTAGTTTCGGCAGAGCTATTTGGACTCAGGACTATTGTCAAGAAACCTACTGGCAGAATGCGTCACGAAGCATCGATGTATGGCGGAACTCGAGACCCGGTCACGCGATACGCGAAGGCCATGTCCCCTAGCGGCTGACAGGCTCGAGCCGCAACAACGCGGGCTGATACGCTCGCCCAGCAGGGTCCTGCCCATCGGTCAGCAGGTAGAGGAGACCGTCAGGCCCCTGCCGTACGTCTCGGATCCTCTGGCGGAACTCTCCGAGCAGCGATTCACGTCGCAGCTCCCCGCCCGTCTCGCCTAAGACGATGCGTTGGAGGTGTCCTGTTCGTGCGATTCTCCCAACCCTCATCGCCCCTGTGAAAACGTTGCCTTTCCAGGCCGGAAAGCGATCGCCGTCGTAGAAGGTCAGGCCCGACGGCGCGATTGAAGGTACCCAGAAGACCACGGGCTCTTGCAGTCCCTCTTGCCAGACCCGCTCGACGCGCCTGCCGTCGTATCGGCGACCGTAGGTGACGAGGGGCCAGCCATAGTTTCCTCCCGGCTCGATGGCGTTGAGCTCGTCACCGCCCTGCATTCCGTGCTCGGTAGCAAATGGCTGGCCGGTCTCGGGGTGGAGCGCCAGCCCCATTTGATTGCGGTGCCTGAGCGAGTAGATCTCGGGCAGGCTGTCTGCTTCGTCGACGAAAGGATTGTCGTCCGGTGGCGAGCCGTCGGCGTTGAGACGCAGGAGCTTGCCCGCGTGGCTCGCAAGATTCTGGGCGAGATCCGCGTTCTTTGGATCGCCGGGATAGTCTCCCTCGAAGGCCCCGCCTATGGTCATGAAAAGCGTCCCGTCCGGCGCGAAGGCCAGCCGCGACCCCGAGTCGTGGACTGGACGATTCGGATCGCCGCCGGTGAGAGACGCTACGAAGATCTCCTCGACGGACGTGAGCGCCATGCCCTCGAGCCGTCCCCGCACCAAGACCACCGTCTCGCCTCGATCGAGGGCCCGGGTATAGGTTAGATAGACGAGCCTGTTCCGTGCGAATTCCGGATGGATCGCGACGTCCATCAACCCGGAATAGAAGTCCGAAGCATCAATGTCGGTCGGCAGTCCGGAAACCGGCTCCGCGACCAGAACGCCGTCGCGCACCATCCGCAGCCTGCCGCCGCGCTCCGTGATCAGCATGTCGCCCCCCGGCAGGAACGCGAGCGACCATGGATGAGAGAGCCCCCTGGCTACGACCACCAGTCGGACTTCCGGGATCTCGTGGGCGGCTATGATTCGCGACTCTTCCGGCAGTTCGCCCTCCGGCAGCCCAGTCTGCTTGGACTGAGCGAAGGTAAACGGAGTCACGACGAGCATCGTGCCCGTGAACAGGAGCGTGCGGAATACGCGCCCCGAGTTCGTTGTCAAGTCGCCCAATCCAGGGTTGCGCCTAGGAGTGACTGCAACACCAACCACAAACCCGCCTCCCCACCAAGTCTCCAAGATCACCGAGTGCTTCCAAGGACATCTTGCTGGCCGTATATATTTCGTTCTCTGTTATATAGCACAGGGAGCTAGTATCTGTCACTCATGTGACCGTGCCTGGCTGCAGGTTCCCTGAGTGAAGGGGCACTGTTTTACAGCAGCGTGTGCCGATGCCGTCCACGCGGGAGCATCGACGCTGGTCTTGATCAGACCCCCCCACCGCCACAGCAGACTGAAAACCCTCTGTCACACAGCAAGCCTCGCGCCACCAGCCATATTCGGTTGATATGTAGTTGTGCCGGAGTTCCATCGCGCCGTAGTTCAGGGCCGGACAGCCCAATTCTGGCGATTACACGGAAACTTCTGCTCCAAGCCTGACCACGATGTAAAAGTGCTTGTCGCCGGACCGGGGATTTTCGTTTGCGATGAGTGCGTCGCGTTGGCAGGCACTGTCATCGAAGAAACGGAAGCAAAATCATCTGGTAGCAGAATGAGTCCCGAAGCAACTGAAAAGAAAATGCAGTCCTACTATTCGTTCTTAGAAGGGCAGGAACCAGAGAAATTATTGGAGGGGCTGGTTAATGTTGAGCGTACGCGAAAAGGAATCCACAAGCATCAACAGGTAGTCGTCGATATATTACGGGCTAAGAGATTTCGTTGGGCTGAAATAGGCGACGCATTGGGAGTGTCCCGCCAGGCTGCCTGGCAACGTTTCGGCGCTTCCGATTAACGACGGGTATGTGCTGAACTCGGTCGTCATCGGACAACCTAGAACCTGGAATTCAAAGGAGCATTGCAGATGGGAGCGGACATCCTCAGGACCTTTAATAAACTCTCTCTGCACCTATCTCCATTGTGATTTGGCCCCATCCACATTGTTTAACACCTGACACCCGATGCAGCGCCCGTTGTATCAGCGAGGGTACCCAGAGAATTCAAGAGGCGAAGTTTTCCTGCCCACCAGACTCAAAAGCGCTTTTTACATCCGGTCGCCGGAGAGTGACGAATATGTATAGGAACAAGGCAAAGCCGAGGGCTATGCCAAGCTCACTTGCCACCCATGAATCGATGCCAGACATTTCAGACACAAAAAGAACGAAATCGGAACTGAAGATCATTGCCAGGAAATACAGCGGCAGAATCGGAATTCCAAGTCCCGTGACGACGAGCATGAAGGTTCTCCACCCAGCGCTCAGGTTTAGCAATCCGCGAGCAGCAGCAATACCCAGCAATCCTTTAACAAAAACGAGCGGAGCAAGCACCGGCATTGAAAACAAGTAGAAAAGGGAAAAGGAGAGATTAACGATGGCGAGCAGTAGGCAGACCGCTACTACCATCTTTACGGGCTTCGGGACATCCTGCCTCTGAAACGGATTGTCCATTCGGATCTCCTTGTATCGTCGTCATCATAGCCCCCTTGCTTGCTTGGGTCTAGAAGGCTGCCTGATGCGCAGTAGAGCGCGGGAGTCAAGCAAGGGTGCAATCCAAGGTCCGTTCTGTGTTCAGACTGTGTGAAAACGTTATATCTGTTATACTAACGCCTGCACTAAGGCGAGGTAGAACATGAAGCGTTTTATCGCAGGTGAAGACCGGTCCCAAAGCACTTTATTCCCAGAACGCATAGATGATTATGTCAC
>PVBE012833636.1_pt1 | contig 28361 bp, 28 predicted proteins | sample 1631181 | NCBI WGS metagenome assembly PVBE01 (sample SAMN08397723, study PRJNA350692) | Marine metagenome, whole genome shotgun sequencing project. | isolation source: water | place: Pacific Ocean | collected 2012-04
AAAAAATTGATGATAATTGGCAGATTTCTATGGGCCAGGAGCCCGGCCGAATTATTGGCCCCTTTCGAGGGTGGCGGGTTCGGGGGCATGTATCCGAGTCCCGATCTGTTTCGGGATGGGGTCGTCCTGCCGAAAGCCGATCCCCTGCTGCTGCTGCGGGAGGGCCGATACAACGAGGTTCCGGTTCTGCTCGGAACGAATCGCGACGAAGTAAAGCTCTTCATGCTGATGGCCTCGAAGAATGTGAGACGTTTCTTCAAGATCCCGCTCTGGTTTCGGGATCAACGCGCCTATGCGTTGGAGACCGACTATCCCAACCAGATGTGGAAGGCCGATGGCGTCGATGAACCGGCCAGGGCTCTTTCCACGGCGAATCCCGGTCGTAATTTCGCCTACCGCTTCGACTGGGATGAGGAGCGGCGCTTTCTCTTTGCCGACCTCGGCCAGATGCTGGGTGCTTGTCATGCGATCGAAGTGCCCTTCGTCTTCGGGCAATTGGATTTCGCTGGATTGGACCGCTACCTCTTCGACTCGAGTCGTCTTCCGGCCGCCGAAGAATTATCCCGCTCGATGGTTTCCTATTGGACGGAGTTCGCCCATTCGGGAGATCCGGGCCGGGGTCGCGACGGTCGACTGCCGCGCTGGTATGCCTGGGATGACTCGACGCTTGAGTCTCCGCGAACGTTCCTTCTCGATACCGAGGAGGGGGGCGGATTGCGGATGACCGCCGAGAATTTGACCCGCGCGAGCGTCCTGGAGAAACTCGCCTCGGATCCGCGCTTCAAGAACCAGGAGGAGCGCTGCCAGGTCTATCGGGGGTTCGCAGAATTCGGTCGCTCCATCAGCCGTGAGACCTACGGGCAATTATGCCCGGACTTCCCCCTCTCGGGCCCCTGAGGAGCGTCTTCTTCCCAGCCAGCCCGCCCCCAGAATGGCGGCGCCGAAGCCCGCGCGGGTCCAGGGGGAATCCCCGGGTCGGGGGCCGCAGCTTTCGATGCTGCAGAAGGGGCGCGCGGCATTCGGAATCTCCGCCCGGATATCGGCGCGCGGACCGTAGGCGGAAGTGGCAGTGGTATGTGCGGAAGTGGTATGGGCGGAAGTGGTAGTGGTATGGGCGGAAGTGGTGTAGATGGAAGTGGCATCCGCCCCGGGCGGGGTCGCCCGCGCGTCGCCACAGAGAAGGATCCCCAGCACGCCCGGGAAGAGGGCCCGTCTCCAGGCGAGGCGGCGGGGATGCCCCTGCGGTTGCTGCGGCAGATTCATCGCACCAGATTACTCCTCTTCCCCGCCGAAGTCAGCATGGCCCGATGGCGCTCGCCGTCCCCCTCGGCCTGCGTCATGGGCTGCCATGGCGCCGCAGGATTTCGGCGGCCTCGGCTTGATCCGAGGCCTCGGCGGCTTCCAGGGGAGTCCGCCCACCCACCGATCGGACACGGGTATTGGCGCCTCGTTCCAGCAGGAATTCGAGCACCGGGAGGTTGCCGCGTTGGGCCGCCAGGAGCAGGGGACTCGCCAGGTGCTCGTTGCGGGCCTCGATCTCGGCGCCCCGGGCCAGCAGCAACTCGGCCATCTCCTGGCTGCCCGTGTAGGCCACGTAGTGGAGCGGTGTCTGCTTGACCTTGTCGAGGGCTCCGACATCGGCCCCCCTTTCGATCAGCAGGCTTGCGATCTCGAATTGCCGGGTCATTGCGAGGGCGTGCAGGGCCGTGAGTCCCGAGTCGTTGGCCTGGTCGACGGGAATTCCGGCGGCCAGCAATGCTTCAACGATCTTCCGATTGCCCTTTTCGGCCGCCAGTCGCAGGGCCGTTTGGCCGCTCGCATTGCTGGCTCCCGGGTCGGCCGCGGCTTCCAGCAGCCGATCGATCATACCGGGCCGATCACCGAGGGCGGCCAGCAGCAGGGGGGTCCAGCCCTCCGCATCGACGGCATTGGCGTTGGCGCCGGCCTCGAGCAGGCGTTTCGCGAGTTCCATCCGTTCGCTGTGGAGCGCCAGGTGGAGGGGAGTCGATCCGTCGTCACGGGCGAGGTCCGGGTTCGCTCCGGCTTCGAGCAGCGCATCGATGGCCCCATCGCGCTCCCGCAATACGGCGTCGAAGAGAGCGCTGCGGCCATCCTGGCGTTGGAGATCGGTGTTTGCGCCCCGAGCGATCAACCGGGCGACCATCTCCGTTTCCCCGTCGCTCGCGGCCACGTGGAGCGGGGTCGCGCCCGTCGCTGAAGTGGCGTCGATCTCGGCCCCCCCCGCGAGCAGGCTTTCCGCAAATTGAAGTGTCCCACCCCGTGCGGCCAGGTGCAGGGGTTGCCAGCCGTCCAGGGCCAGGGCTGCCGTGGAGGCGCCCAGGTCCAGAAGTGTCAGCGCGGCCTCGTCGCCACCGAATTGGGCGGCGATGTAGAGGGGCGTCGCCCCGCCGGGCGTCCGGGCATCGACGGCGGCGCCGTGGGCGACGAGCAGGCGGATGCTGCCCGGATGGTTGCCCTCGGCGGCGGAATGCAGGGGCCGCCAGCCCTCGGCCGTCGCGATATTCGGCGAGATCTCCCGGGCCAGCAGCAACTCGATGGTGTCTCCTCGCCCGCGTCGCGCGGCGCGATGCAAGGCATTCGATCCGTCGGGGCCCGGGACTCCGGGATCGGCCCCGCTCGCGAGAAGCATCTGGAGGATTTCGCCGCGGCCGAGTTCGGCGGCCAGGTCGAGGGGCGTGCGCCCCTTGAGGTCGCGCTCCGCGAGGTGGCCTCCCGCCTCCAGCCAGGAACGCAGTCCGGCCACATCCCCGTGTCGGACTGCGCTATGGGGGAGGGCGGCGTCGGGGAGGGAGGCGAAGTCTTCGTTCTCCGCCCCGCAGCCCAGCAATCCGAGCAGTGCCAGCAGGGCGAGCCCCCCGCGACGCGGGCTCGAAGTCATGCGGAAAGCGTTCCGGGGATGCTGCAAGAGGGGTCTCCCTCAGAGCTTCAATTGGGCGAGAATCGCGGGGTGGAGTTTTCCATTGCTGGAGACGACCTCCTCTCCCGAGGGCGGCATGGCCCCCCCGGCACTATTCGTGACCAGGCCACCCGCCTCTTCGACGATCAGGCTGCCCGCCGCGACGTCCCAGGCATGCAGCTTGAATTCCCAATAGGCATCCAGGCGACCGGCGGCGACATAGCAGAGATCGAGTGCCGCACTGCCGTCGCGCCGTATGCCCCGGGCCGCTTTCAGGACCCGGGCGAAACGCGCCAGGTTGTCGTCCTGACTGCGGTGGACGTCGTAGGCGAAACCCGTGGCGACAAGGGCCTGGCCGAAGTCGGCAGTGGGCGATACGGCGAGGGCGCGAGCGCCCAGCCACGCCCCCGCACCCCGAAGGGCGTAGAAGAGTTCGTCGAGCAGGGGGTCGTAGACGACGCCGATCCTTCTCTCCCCCTCGAATTCGACGCCGATCGAAACGCAGAAGCGCGGAAAGCCATGGGCGTAGTTGGTGGTGCCATCGAGGGGGTCGATGATCCAGCGCCAGGCGCTGCGGCCGTGGTCGCTACCCCCGCCTTCCTCGGCGAGAATCGAGTCGCCACTTCTTTGATCCTGCAGGGCCTCGACGATCAGCGCTTCACATTCCCGATCCACCTCGGTGACGAGATCGATCGTGGCACTCTTGGTGCGTACGTCGAGCCGGGTTTCGTAGCGATCTCGCTGGATGGCACCGGCCCGCTTCGCGAGTTCTACGGCCAGGTCGAGGACCTCCAGGTCCGAGGCTGCGATGGTATCCCTGTTCATGATCTTGACCGCCGAACCCCGGGTCGGGTTTTCAATCGGTGATGCGGAAGAAGCGCCGGGCATTCTCCGTGGTGATTCTCGCCACTTCCGGGCTGGAAAGTCCGTGCAGGTTGCCGAGCGTTTCACCCACGGCAACCACCCAGGCGGGTTCGTTGCGCCGGCCGCGTCGGCCTTGGGGGGCGAGAAAGGGGGCGTCCGTTTCGACCAGAAGTCGATCCAGGGGAGTGGCCCGGGCCACCTCCCGCAACGCCTCACTGCGTTTGAAGGTCACGATCCCCGAAAAGGAGATCAGGAATCCGAGATCCAGGGCCCGGCGCGCAAAGTCGAGGTCGCCCGTATAGCAGTGGAGAAGACCCTCGAGTTCCCCCCGGCCTTCGCCCTGCCAGATCTCCAGCATCTCCTCGTAGGCATTCGGATCGTCACCCCGGACGTGGAGGACCACTGGAACTCCGCGCTCCCGGGCCAGGGCGATCTGGCGCGCCAGGGCCGAGCGCTGGGCTTCGCGATCCGAATTCATGTAGTGGTAATCGAGTCCGCATTCGCCGAGGGCCACCACTTCCGGATCCCCCAGCCAACTGCCGAGTTGCTGCATCAGGGCATCGCTGAGTTCCGATGCCTCATGGGGATGGACACCGACCGTGGCATGGATATCCGTTTCGCGATGGGCCAGGGCGACGGCCTCGCTATTGGCCTCGAATCCATAGCCGGATCCGATCGCGATCATCTTTCGAACTCCGGCTTCGCGGGCGCGCTCGATGACTTCCCGACGATCCTCGTTGAAACGATCCGCCGTTAGGTGGCAGTGGCTATCGCACCAGGTGGCTTCATCGACGGCCGAGGCCATTTCCTTCATCCCCCGCTCTCGACTTCCGCCTCGGTCTCCGCTTCGATTTCGATCCGGGGAAAGAGATTCGCTCCCTTCCGGGTGGGGGCGCCGACCTCGATCCCCCCCCAGGCCGCGCTGGCCGGCAGTTGGGCGGAGGCCAGGGCGCCCTCCTGGCCGATTCGGCTCAGGATCTCCGCCGCCGTTTCCGGCAGGAAGGGGGAGATGATGATGGCCACGATTCGCAGGGCTTCACAGCAGGTATAGAGAGTCGTTCGAACGCTCTCTTCCCCATCGGGCTGCTTGGCGGCCTGCCAGGGCTCGCGCAATTCGAGGTAGCGATTGCTGGTATCGACGAGGCCGAAGATCGCCTCGAGGGCGCGCTGGGGGCGCATCGAGCGCATGGCGGCATCGACCTCTGCGGGGATCCTTTCCGCACAGGCGATGACTTCCCTCTCCGCCTCCCCGGCTTCCCCGGGCTCCGGAACGATCCCCCCCGCAAAGCGTTTCGTCATATTGAGGCTGCGGCTGACGAGATTTCCGAGATTATTGGCGAGATCCGCGTTGACGCGTGAAATGAGGAGCGCCTCGCTGAAATTCGAATCGAGGCCGAAACTCATCTCGCGCAGGAGGAAGTAGCGAAAGCTTTCGAAACCGTATTTTTCCTTCATGGTCAGGGGGGAGATCATATTTCCCAGGCTCTTGGAGATCTTGCGGCTGTTCACAGCCCAATAACCGTGGACGTTGAGATGATGGGGTGGTTCGAGCCCGATCGCCCGCAGCATGCAGGGCCAGAAGATGGCGTGGGGTTTGAGGATATCCTTGGCCATCAGGTGTTCGGCCCCGGCCCATCGCTCTTCGAAGTCGGGGGCGTCGGGATAGCCAATTCCCGTGAGGTAGTTGATCAGGGCGTCGAACCAGACGTAGCAGACGTAATCGTCGTCGAAGGGCAATCCGATGCCCCAGTCCAGGCGCGTTCGGGGTCGCGAGATGCAGAGATCGCCACCGAGCCCGCTTTCCTCCCCGAGCATGGCGAGAACTTCGTTGCGGTAGCGTTCGGGGCGGATGAAGTCCGGATGGCTTTCGATGTACTCGTGCAGCCATTGGAAGTGTTTTCCCATCTTGAAGAAATAATTGGCCTCGGTGCGATTCTCCGGCGCTCGCTCATGATCGCGACAGAGCCCGTCCTCGAGATCCCGATCGGTGAGGAAGCGCTCACAGCCCACGCAATAGAGTCCCTCGTACTCCTGGAATTCGATTTCGCCAGCGTCGTAGACCCGCTGCAGGATTTCCCGCACAGTTCGGCCATGGTCTTCATCCGTCGTTCGGATGAATCGGTCGTAGCCGATTCCGACTTCATCCCAGGTGGCGAGAAAGGTCGTCGAATAATATTCGGCGACCTGCGCGGGACTCTCGCCCCTCTCCCTGGCGACTTCGAGCACCTTCTCGCCGTGTTCATCGCTGCCCGTCAGGAAGAAAGAGTCCTCGCCGCGCAGGCGGTGGTAGCGGGCGAGGGTATCCGCCACGACGGTCGTGTAGGTATGGCCGATATGGGGCTCGGCGTTGACATAATAGATCGGAGTCGTGATGTAGAACGAATCGCTCATGCGTGTACGGCTCCTCGCAGGGCAAAAAGACCCCTCTCGGCGCTCATCTGCGGGTTGATGTTGCGCCGGGTCAATTCGCGACGACACTCGTTCAGGACTCGGTAGGCGTCCAATTCGGCACGTACGGATCCGGATCCTTCCGCGACGCCCCGGGTCGTGCGATCGTGGAGCCAACTGGTCGCAATCTGCAGGAATTCGTCCAGCGCGGCGGCGGCGATGGCTCGGGTGCCCCGAAATTCCTCCGCCCACTTGAGGAGTTCCGCCATGCCCAGGGTCCCGATCCCGTCCAGGCGCGCAACGATCGAAGCGATTTCTTCGGGGATATCGTCCCCGCGCAGGATGGGGCGCAACTCGGTTGGAAAGACCACGCGCACGCAGCGAGAGCGGACGGTGGGGAGCAGGCTGGTTGCGTTTTGCGCGACCAGGATCAGGGAGGTGAGGGGAGGGGGCTCTTCAAGGAGCCGAAGCAGCGCGTTCTGGGCTGCGGAGTTGAGTTCTTCGGCTTCGGCGATCACCGCCGCCCGTCGCCCCCCCTCGCTGGTATGCAGGTGCAACTCCTTTTGGAGTTGACGGACCTGCTCAACCCTGATCCGGGTGTCTTCGTCGCCGCGTTCCATCCAGTAGAGATCCGCATGATCCCCGATGTGCCGGTAGAAGGATCCCTTCTTGCCCTTTCCATCGATCTTGATCTTCGTCTCGGAGGCCGAGGAGCAGAGACAGGAGCGGCAGGCTTCGCAGGGCCGGGCGCCATCGCCCGCGGCCGTGCAGACGAGTCCCCGCGCGAACTCCAGGGCTGCATCTCGGGGTGCCTCGCCTTCGCCCGAAAATAGATAGGCGGAGTGGATCCGTCCGCTCGCGAGGGAATTGCGCAGGAGGTCGCTCGGCTTTTTGGTTGGCGAGGGCATGGGCCGCGCGATGGTAGCCCGCATTTTCCGGGCAGTCGCGCCGCTGCATCCGATCGCCCCGCGCCCCATCGAGAAATGCGGGCTAGCCTTGGTCTGGGATCTGTAGGAAAGAAAGGATCGGGAGCCATGCAGGTGAGCGTGCGCGTATTTGGAAATCTTCGCGAGGAAGCGGGCGAATCCGTCTTCGAGTTGGAACTCCCGGATGGGGAATCCGTCTCGCAGTTGACGGCTCGACTCGCTGCGCGCCTGCCTTCCCTCGCCCAACTGGGTCCACGCTTGCGCGTTTCGATCAATCTGGAATTCGTGGCCGCGGAAGCGATTCTTCACGACGGCGATGAAGTGGCCCTGCTTCCGCCTGTGGCCGGTGGCTCGGGGCGAGGCGGCTGCTGCCGCATCTTGGACGAGGCCCTCGACGAGGCGGCGGTCGTGGAGCGGGTCGCGGGCCCGGATATCGGCGGAGTGGTGACCTTTGTGGGCACGGTACGGGATCACGCTCGGGGGCAGTCGATTCAATACCTCGAATACGAGGCCTATCCCGAGATGGCCGAGCGCGAGATGGAGAAGATCGTCGCGGAGGCGGCGGAGCGTTGGCCGGGGACCCGCGTTGCCATCAGCCATCGGGTGGGCCGATTGGAGATCGGGCAGGCCGCGGTCGTGATCGCGGCCTGCGCTCCGCATCGCGGGGAGGCCTTCGCGGCCTGCCAGTTCTGCATCGACACGCTGAAGACTCGGGTGCCGATTTGGAAGAAGGAAGTGGCCGCCGACGGGGCCTATTGGGTGGACGATCACGCATGAGCGAACTCAAACCGGGACATCACGGACACCATCATAGGCGCCAGGCCCCGCGCGAAGTTTCGACCGCGCTGATCACCGTCAGCGATACCCGAACCCTGGAGACGGATACGGGCGGGGCATCGGTGCTGGAATTCCTCGAGGCCGCGGGCCATCCGATCGCCTTGCGGGAAATCGTGGCCGATGAGGCGGAAGCGATTCGCGGGGCTCTCGTTCGGGCGGCCGAAGTGCCGGATGTGCGTGCTGTGATCTTTACGGGTGGCACTGGCATCGCGCCCCGGGACGTAACCCCGGATTGCGTCGAGCCCATGCTAGAGCGCATCGTGCCCGGCTTCGGCGAGATCTTCCGCCTGCTCTCGTACCAGGACATCGGATCGGCGGCGATTCTCTCCCGGGCCCTGGCGGGTCTCTATCGCGGGAAGATCGTCTTCGTGATCCCCGGCTCCCGGGGAGCCGTGCGTCTGGCGATGGAGAAGCTGATCCTGCCCGAGATCGGTCACCTCGCGGGCGAGGCCGTCAAGCAGAGTTGAGGGCCCGCTGGGGGCCCGCTCCTATTCCTGCAGGACTTCGAGTTCCACGCGCATTCCACGCCGCCAGCCGTTGGCCTGGGCGTATCCCGCCGGCACCTCCAGCACCAGATCCGTCAATTCCCGGGAGGTGACGGTCGGGCCGTTTTCTCCGGGGACATGGGGAACGCGATGGCTGATATCGACGATGCGATCCCCGCGGATCCAGACGATATCGATGTCGAAGCGCATCCCCTTCATCCAGAAGCGGGGAAAGGCGGGTTTCGGGTAGCGGAAGATCATGCCCCGGCCCCAGGCCAGGGAATCCCGCTCAGCGAGGCCGAGTTGTTGTTCCGCGGGGCTGAGGGCCAACTCGACCGCCAACTTCTGGCGCCCGATGCCGATCCAGGCGTCGGGGAGCGCTTCCGTCTCCTGGCCACTGCGGGCGCCGTCGCAGCCCCCGGAAAGGAGAGCGATCACGAGCCCGACCCGGAGGATCTGATGCCGGATTCCCACTTCGCTCAATCGTCCGAGGGGGGGGTGTAGTAGTCGAAGTCGACCGTATTCTCCCGCACGAATTCGCGCAGCCGGTTCACCAGGCGGGCTTCCAACTGCCGGACTCGTTCCCGGGAGACTCCGAACTCCTCGCCCATATCCGCCAGGGTGCGGGGATCCTCGGCCAGGATTCGCTCGCGCAGGATGCGCAGGTCTCGCTCTCCCAGATCCGTCGCGAAACTCTCGATCTTTTCCAGGAATTGGCGCCGCATCTCCGCGTCACCCACCTGGGCCTCCGCGCTGGCCCCAGCGGTCGCGAAGCCCTCGCCGACCGTCGCGCTGCGGCTGTCCTCTCGGCGCGCCGGTGCATCGAGGTAGGTATCCGGTCGGGAGAGGCGATTTTCCATCTCCAGGACATCCTGTTCGCTGACGTCCAGACGCTCTGCCAGCAATTTGGGTTCTACCTCGAAGCCCTCTCTCTCGAGTCGGGCCTTCTCCTTGTTGAGTTGGAAGAAGAGCTTTCGCGACGCGCGGGTCGTGCCGAGGCGCACGCTGCGCATATTATCGAGGATGTATTTGAGGATGTAGGCGCGAATCCAGTAGACCGCGTAGGATGAGAGCTTGACGCCCTGGTAGGGGTCGTAGCGCTGGACGGCTTCCATCAGCCCCACGTTGCCTTCCTGGATCAGGTCGAGGCTATTCGTCCAGGCCCGCCGGTATTCCATGGCGATTTTTACGACCAGGCGTAGATTGGAAAGGACCAGCTTCCGAGCCGCCGAGATATCCTGATCCTCGACCCAGCGCACGGCCAGAGCGTGTTCTTCCTCGCGGCTGATCGGGGCGTGACTGCCGAGTTGGGACATATAGTAGGAGAGGCTCGAGGCCGGTCCCGAGACGGCCGGAAGGGATGCCGAGTCGTCGGGGTCGGAAAGGGATTCGAAGGGTACGGGGACCGGGGCGACTTCCGGATCGAGGATCGGGGAGCCATCGGCGAGAATCTGGACTTCGATCGGCTCGTCGGAGTCGACCAGGGGGAGATCCGATTCGATCTCCGAGGCCTTTTCTTCGTCCGTCTCAAGGGGCGGAAGGACTTCGGGCTCTTTGCCGCTCACGCTCGGTCCTCGGAATCCACGGGAAGGTCTAGCTGGCAACGTTGCCAGGACGCTGCGACGGGGTACCACTGAAGTTCGCGACCGCAGGCCCCCAGTTTAGCTCGAATCTTCCGGGAATGTCTCGGTCCGTCGCTGCGGCGCAGGGAACTCAAGACAGCGGCTCGCCCCGGGGTGTTCGGGATCCGTGGCGGCTCGGGGGGCGCGGATCCCAAAGGGGAGAGGCGATCCCGGCCCCGGGCCGAGATCGCCTCTCCTGATTCCTTCGGAAGGGCCCTCGCGAAGGGCCCTCGAAATGAGCGCTCTCCCTCTGCGATCGCAGTTAGTCGGTCTCGAGGCTTCGGATATAGGCGATCACATCCGCCACCTGGGCGTCGCTCAGGGTCGGCCACGGTGCCATCAGAGGTGACCCGCCGTATTTCATCGCGCCGTTCTTGATCACGGAGTCGAGGTCGGCGTCTTCTCCCTTCTTGCCATCGCCATCGGTGTCGTAGGCGAAGTCCGCGACCGTGAAGTCTCGGGGGGGCGGATTCAGGGCGCCTCCCACAGGCCCATCGCCCTTGCCCGACAGGCCGTGGCAGGAGGAGCAATTGGCGTTGAAGATTACCTGACCAGCGGCGGAGTCTGCGGCCAGGGTCGTCCCCGGGGCTGTGAGCCCCGCCAGGGAGAGGGTGGCCAGAAAAGCGGTAAGTTGTCGAAACATTTAATTTTTCTCCTTGAGAGGGGAGCGTGCGCCAAGACGCCCAATCCCATGCGGCGGCGAGGTTAGGCCCCCCGGTGGTGGCAGTCAATCACCTTTTTTGTTGCACCCGGGAGGCCATCCAGGCCAGCAATGTTCGCACCCCGACCCCCGTGGCTCCCTGCCGGTGATAGGCGGAGCGCTGGGCAGTCCAAGCGGTGCCCGCGATGTCGAGGTGCACCCAGGGTGTCTCGCCCACGAACTCCTTCAGGAAGGCCCCCGCGGTCGAGACGCCCGCCTGGGGTCCGCCGATATTCCGGATATCCGCCACCGAACTCTTGATGGCCTCGGAATGTTCGCGTAGCAGCGGCATGGGCCAGATGCGTTCCCCGGCTTCATCGCCCGCATCGCGCAGTGCCCGGAGCAGATCGTCGTCATTTCCGAGCGCCGCGGTGGCCCAGGGCCCGAAGGCCATCATGGCGGCCCCGGTCAGTGTCGCGAGGTCGACCATTGCCGCCGGTGCGAAGCGTTTGACCGCGTAGTCGATGGCATCCGCGAGCACGACGCGCCCTTCGGCGTCCGTATTGCCGATCTCGATCGTCTTGCCCGCACGACTCTTCACCACGTCTCCGGGTCGATACGCGGTCGCGCTCGGCAGGTTCTCGGCGGCGGCGATCACGCCCACGACGTGAAGCGGCAGTTTCAGCAGGGCGGCGGCCCTCATCGTGCCCAGGACCGTGGCGGCTCCCGACATATCGTGTTTCATATCCGCCATATTGGCCGAGGGCTTGATCGAGATTCCTCCCGAGTCGAAGGTGATCCCCTTGCCCACCAGACAAAGAGGAGCCGCCTTGCTGGCCTTCGCCCGGGCTCCCCGATGTTCCAGGACGATCAACTGCGGCGCGTTGACGCTGCCGCCGCCGACGGCCAGCAGCGCGGAAAAGCCGCCGCGTTCGAGTTCGGCTCCGCGGATCACGTGGCAGGTCATTCCCGTCTCGCGAGCGATCTTTCGGGCTTCCCGGCTCAGGCCCGCCGGCGGCAGCGCATTGCCGGGCGTATTCGAGAGATCCCGGGCCAGATTCTGACAATCGGCGGCCAGGCTCGCCGCCCGGCTTCGGCTGCGCAGATCGGTGACGAGCACCCTCTCGACGCTCTCCTGGGGATCGAAGAATAGGGTGCACGTGCGCGGTGTGCTGACGCTGGCCTTGCCCCGGCCCGTATGCCCGCTGCTCTTGAAGCGCTCGAAGCGATAGGCGCCGAGGAGCGCTCCCTCGCTGAGGGCGGCCGCGCAATCCGTTTCGAGAATCCGACGCCCCCGCGGCGCCAGCAGACCGACGCGCAAGAGCTTGCGGGCGCGGGACTCGCTCGCGGCCGCTCCCGCGTAGCGGCGAATCCCCTCGAGATCGAGATCTTCTCGGGCGCCGACGCCCAGCAGAAGAATCCGCGGCGGGCGAGCGCCCCGTTTCGGAGAGTCCGGGTAGAGGAGGACTCGTTCGGAGGATTGGCCGCGAAGATCGCCGCTGTCGAGAGCCCGCTTGATGATGCCACCGAGCGCCCGATCCAGGGTGGCCGCGGCGCCGGTCAGGCGCGGCTTCCGCTTTCCGGATTTCTGCTTCTTGCCGGAGCCGGGGCTGAATATGGGGATCGCCAGCAGATCACTGGAGACCTCGAGAGGGGATGCCACCCGAATATTGATTTTCATGATCTTTTTTCTCCTGGGAAGTTCGCGGGATTTCCTCGAAAGATCTCCGGGGCTCCCGATGCTCTTTTTTGACCTTCCATGGTTCGTCTCGGCCCGGCGGATTCACGCGATCCCGGGGCGATCCGGAAGATTTTGCTACGGCTCAGGACGCGTGGCGGCCCCCTGAATTCTCACTCGATTCCTCTCGTTGCCCACCCGTTCGAGGCGCAGGAGCGAAGGCGTAGCCGAAGCCGCCTCTCGGAGCCAGAGGCGCCCCGATCCATCCCCCTCCCGGGGCCCGAGGACTTCGCCGAAGCGCTGCGAAATCGCTCCCCGCGCGGATCCCCCTTCACACGGTTCGGATTCAGGCAGTGCGGGGGAATACGGGCTAGACTGATGGCATCGTCCCCCCGACAGGTCAGCCTGGCTTTCGGGGGGCGTTTTTTTTTCTGCCATGATTTCCGCATTCGCGGTAGCCCAGATTGTTTTGAACCTTGTTTTGAACCTCGGCATTCGATCGTGGGTTTGTGAATGGGAGCGAGTACGTGAGTGGTGATGTTCTGGGCCTGGTGGCCGAATCCGGCCTGACGGTCAAATCGGTGCTGATCCTCCTCGTCGCCTTCTCGGTGATTTCCTGGACGATCATTTTTGCGAGGGGGCTGGAACTGCGTCGCGCCTCCCGGGAAGCTCAGGCTTTTCTCTCCGCCTATCATACCGAGTCCCTGGAATCCTCTTTCGAGGTTGCCAGCCGACACAATCGCTGTCCCCAGGCGGCTGTTTTCCTGGCGACTTGCGAGGAGATGACCCGCCTGGCCCGGGAGGGGGGGCATGCGACGCCCCACGACCTCAATGCCGCGGAACATCGCGCATTGGCGCGCTTGATTCGTTGGACCCGCCAGGAGCAAGTGCAACGCCTGGAAAGGGGCCTTCCCTTCCTGGCGACCGTCGCCAGTTCTTCGCCCTTTATCGGTCTCTTCGGCACCGTGGTGGGCATCATCAATACCTTTCGAGGGATCGGCCTCGCGGGAAATGCCAGCCTTTCGGTGGTGGGCCCGGGAATGGCCGAGGCCCTGATCGCGACGGCGGTGGGATTGCTGGCCGCGATTCCGGCCAGCATCGCGTACAACGCCTTCGTGACTCGCGTCGAGGATATTGGGGCCTCGACGGATCTCTTCGCGGCCGATCTCGCCGAGGATTTTGCGCAATGGGCCGGGGCCGAAGGCGCTTCCGGAGTGATCGGGGATGGATAGGGAGAAGCCGGGAATCCCCGGGCGCCGGCCCCGGCATCGGGCGCGGGCGGAAATCAACGTCACGCCTTTCGTGGACGTGATGCTGGTGCTGCTGGTGATCTTCATTGCCACGGCGCCCCTCCTGCAGCAGGGGATGGATGTGAATCTCCCGGAGACCACCACCCAAGCGCTTCGGGTTGGCGACGCCCCCCTGATCCTGTCCGTGGATCGCAGCGGGCAGTATTTCTTGGGGCGCGATCAGGTGCCCGAGGACGCCTTGCAGAAGAAGCTCGAGACGATCTTCGAGGCCCGGGATTCAAAGGAACTCTTCTTGCGTGCGGATCGGGAAGCCCCCTACGGAGTGGTGGCTCGGGCCATGGCCGCCGCGCGGCGCGCAGGTTCGAGAAAGCTCGGGATCGTGACGGAGAGCGAACGCTGAGCGGCGTGTCTTCGCGAGAGGGCGAGAGGAAGAGAAAGCATCTTGGCGATCCTGGTAGGCGTGCACGGCTGGCAAGATCGGCGCGGCGAAGACACGAGACGTCTGCGACGAATCTTCCTGCTCTCCTTGTCGGGACACCTATGCCTCCTCGTGGTCCTGAGCCTGGCTCCCCCCATGCAGCCGATCCGATTGCCCCCGGCGATTCAAGTCGATCTCTTCGAGGTGATGCCGGCGCCCGCCGCTCGCCGGAATCCGCCCCCCGCGGTCCCGGCACTCCCCAGTGAGAGCCCCGAGGCGCCCCCGGCCCCCCCCCCCCCCCTTCCCAAGGCGAGGGGGCCCCCCCAACGTGCCCCCCGCGTGACCCCGAAAGCGCGCGTGGAGCCAGAACCGATCATTCAGCGCCGACCGCGGCCCCGGGAACTTTCCTATGAAGAAGCCCTGAAACGCCTGGAGGGTGAGGTCGGCAGTGAACTCCCGCCGCTTCCGCCCGTTCCGGCGCCGCGACCCGCTGGCCGCACCGATGCCCCGGCGGATACTTCCCGCCCCAGCCGGATCCAGGGGGGGGTCGAGCCGGAGTTGGCGGCCTGGCGCCTGGCCGTGAAGCGCCACGTCGCATCGGCGTGGATCACGCCACCGGAGTTTCGCAAGAGCGGCCTGGTGGTCGAAATGCGCGTGAACGTCGCGGCCGATGGAAGCCTGGTCGGCCGCCCCGAACTGCTGGTCTCTTCGGGCAATCCCTATTACGACGACAACGCGCTGCGTGCGCTGCGTCGGGCCAGCCCCCTGCCGCCGCCGCCGTCGGCGGGCCGTCGGATCCTGATCTTTTCACCCGAGGACAATTGAAGACGATGGAGTTGCCGAGTTTGAAGTCATCGCGTTTGTACGGCTGGTCGGGGGGTTGGATCGGCCTGGTGTATCTGATGGGCCTGACGTGCCTGGTGGATGCATCGCCGGTATTTGCCGAGCCCGCCCCCGCACCGATCGTCATTACCCCGGGAGAAGGGCGCGCTTTTCGGGCTGCGGTACAGACTTTTCACGACCGCATCGAACCCGTCGACCCCGAGCGTGCGAAGGCCCTGCGCAGTGAAATCGAGGAGGGGATGCGCTTCTCGAGCATTCTGCTGCCCCTGGCCCCGGAGGCCTTTACGGGAGAGGAGGTCAGTTCGAAGCCGTCCGCATCGCGACGCGGGGATTGCGCGGATTGGGCCGTGGGAGGAGCCGATGCTCTGGTGGAGGGCAGTCTCCAAAATGCGGGCCAGGAACTCGAACTCCGCTACCAGGTCTGGGATATCGCCCGCTGCAAGAGACTCGCTCGGGGTCACCTGCGCGGACCCCATGGCGAGCGGCGTCGACTGGCGAGGCAACTCGCCGATGAAGTGGTCGGGGCATTCACCGGCACTCCGGGTGTGGCCGCTACGGAGATCGCCTTCATTTCGAATCGCAGCGGTGCGCGGGAGGTCTACGTGATGGATGCCGATGGCGCCCGGCAGCGCGCCGCCACCCGGGGTGCGAGCATCAAGGCCTTCCCCGACTGGACCCCCGACGGGCTCGCCATCCTCTATACCTCCTACGCGAACGGCGTGAAACCCAGCCTCTACTTGACCTCCCGGGGTGAATACGCTCCGGGCATGATCCTATCCGATGTTCTCGACGATCTGCCCAAATACCGCGGGGTCTTCGATCCCCGCGGCGAGGAATTGGCGCTGGTCGCCAGTCTCGACGGGGCCTCGGAGATTTATCGCGTGAGTCGCAAGGGGCGTCGATTGCGCCGACTGACCCATAGCCCGGCGATCGAGATCTCCCCCGCGTGGTCGCCCGACGGAAAACGAATCGCCTTCGTATCCGATCGCTCGGGATCTCCCCAGATCTACCTGATGAATCGGCGGGGAGGTGATGTGCGGCGCCTGACCTTCAACGGGAGTTATAATACGTCTCCCACCTGGTCGCCGGATGGCCGCTGGATCGCCTACGAGACCCGGGTCGAGGGCCAATTCGATATCTGGTTGATCGATCCGAGTGGCGAGACGAACTTCCCGGTCATCGTTCATCCGAGGAGCGATGAATCCCCCGCCTGGTCCCCGGATAGTCGCAAATTGATCTTCAGTTCCAGGCGCAGGGGGCGATCGGATCTCTATGTGATCGATGTCAACGGGGATAATCTGCGGCGCCTGACCCGGGGGCAGGGCGAGAATATTCAACCCGCCTGGGGGCCCCATGCCCCTTGAATTCATTCGTCATGCGGCGAGCATTCCCACGCGATGCGATGTGAGGGAGGGGCACGGGATGGCTTTTGCCAGGGTCATCTCCCGGCCGGGGAAGCCGACGTGAGCAGGGTGGGCGGGAAAGGCTCGACTCTTGCGCGAAGATCGACCACAGCAATAGCGACCTGAAGGAAAATGCGGGCTAGAATGCCCCGCGCTGGGGGAACGACCGACGATGTCAAGGCGATTGGAAGCTTCGGAGAGTTTGCAGGGTCGGGCTCTGATGGGGTCGGTGGCCGTCCCCGAGCGAGTCCCGCATTCCTCCCCATATGTCCATGCGGGCCGACTCCTCTCCTGGGGGAGTGCTTTCCCGACGGCGCTACTGCTCTGCTGCGTGATTCTTCTGGGATGCACGACGACGGGAGATTTTCGCAAGCTCGAGGAGCGGGTGCTCGATGCCGCCCGCCAGTCCTCGAAGGGACCGGATCCCTTTCCCCGCATTGCGCGGCTCTCGGCACAGGTCGATCAGTTGCGCGACGAACAGCAGCGCCTCGAAGGGCAACTCGAAGTGGCCCAGAAGACGGCCAGCGACGCGCTCGAGGAGGCCCGAAAGGCCCGGGAATTATTGGCCTCCCTGCCCGCGCAGGGAGGGGATGACGAGGAATCCTTCGGGCAGGAGGGCGAGGGGGAAGCGCTGGAATTTGGCGAGGGCGTCACCTCGGAGGAAGTCGATGCCTACCAGAAGGCGTTGACGGCCTGGCGGGGCGAGGATCACAAGCTCTGTATTGACCGCTTTCGCAAGTTCTTGCAAACTTATCCGGCTTCGGCCTACGCGGACGACGGTGCCTATTGGATGGCGGATTGCCACTTCAAGCAGGGGGACTATCGGGTCGCGGTGCTGCGTTTCAACGATGTGGTTCGGGTATACCCCGGAGGAAATAAGGCGCCCGACGCGCTCTTCAGGCAGGGCGAATCTTTGCTCAAGCTTGGGCCGGGTTTTTACGATGCAGCCCGAACGGTTTTCGAGCAGGTGGTGGAGGATTATCCGGATTCCAAGCGGGCCGAGGAGGCGGAGCGTCGGCTGAGTGCACTCAATAGCGGATGAAATCGGGCCCGGGCGGGGATCGGAGCGGGACCGGCAGGTCCTGCAGGGAAAGCCTGCCGAGAAAAGCCCTCGAGGAATCCGAGGGGATCCGAAGAAGATTGGAATTCAGGGGTTGGAAGGACGGGGCCCCGCAGGCAAACCCGTCCCATCGAAGGGATGACGAGGAGTGTAGGCGTTGAAGAAGCGCGACATGGAAAGATTCAAGAAGATTCTCGAGGAACAGCGTGACGAACTTCTGCAGAATGCGCGCAGGACTCTGGCAGGGGATATTCACCTCGATCCGGACGACTTTCCCGACGAGATCGACACCGCATCCTCGGAGATGAACCTCGCCTTCCAGGGCCGCCTGCGCGAGCGCGAGCGCGGCCTGATCAGCAAGATCAACCAGGCGCTGGACAAGATCGCCGAGGGGATCTACGGCGAGTGCGAGTCCTGTGGTGAGCAGATTTCCCCCAAGCGCATCGCGGCGCGGCCGGTGGCCAAGCTCTGCATCGACTGCAAATCCGAGCAGGAACAATTCGAGCGACGCAACGCGTAGCCGGGATGCACGCGCGCATCACGAGTAGGGGTCTCATGAGCGGCGAGATCCGTCGCCCTCGGATCGGGGCGGGAAGACCTGATGCCCGGATCGCCGAATGGGGCGCAGTGACTCCGCGCCCGGGGCTCTAGTCTTGCCGGCGCGAGGCGACAGCGCCGAATGGGTGCTCGGCATCGAGAGTTCCTGCGACGAAATGGCGGCGGCCGTGGTGCGTTGGGGGCGTGAGGTTCGCTCGAACGTCGTGGCGAGCCAGGTGGAAGTGCACTCCCCCTACGGCGGCGTGGTACCGGAATTGGCCTCGAGGGATCATGCGAGGGTGGTTTCCCGGGTGACCGAGGCCGCCCTGGCCGACGCCGAGATCGAACTCGAATCCCTTGATGGTATCGCGGTGACCGCCGGTCCCGGCCTGATGGGTTCGCTGCTGGTGGGACTCTCCTTCGCAAAGGCCCTGGCCTACCGGGCGGAACTTCCCCTGGTCGCCGTCCACCATCTGGCGGGCCACCTGGCCGCCGCCGAACTCGCCGAGGAGAGATTGCGACCCCCCTATCTCGGCCTGGTGGTCTCGGGCGGGCATACGGCTCTCTATCGCGTCGAGGAGGGGGCCGAGCCATCGCTGCTCGGACAGACCCTCGACGATGCGGTGGGAGAGGCCTTCGATAAGGTGGCCCGCCTGCTGGGCTTGGGTTTTCCGGGTGGCCCCGCCGTTTCGGCGGCCGCGCGAGAAGGAAATCCAGCCGCCGTCGTCTTTCCCCGGCCGATGGCGAAGAAAGCGGGCCTGGACTTTTCCTATAGCGGACTCAAGACCGCGGTGGCCCTGGAAATCGAGCGCCGCGGAGGTCGGGAAGCCCTCGCCGACGCCGAGATCGCCGACGTCGCGGCATCCTTTGAAGCTGCGGCCGTCGAGTCCTTGGGGCTGCGGGTGCGTCGGGCTCTTCGCAGTGAGGCCCTGGGTCGCGTTGCGGTCGTGGGTGGGGTGGCGGCCAATCGTCGGCTGCGCGAGGAATTGGCGGCGGCGGGGCGTCGGCATGGTTTCGAGGCCTATTTCCCTCCCCCGCAATTATGCACCGACAACGCCGTGATGATCGCCGCAGCGGGCTCGCGCCTGCTGGCCCGGGGCGAGTCCGAGGGCCTGGATCTCAGCGCCTTTTCCCGGGTGCCGATGGGGCAGGCCCCCTGGCGATCCGGGTCGGGGATCAAGAGATGACGGGAAGAGATAGAAGAGCTAGAGGGAAGAGGCGAGGGGAAGAGATGAAGCGATGAGGGCGAGGATGCGCGAGATCCTGGCTCGTCGAGGGCTCCATCTGCGTCGGGAATTGGGTCAGAATTTCCTGGACGATCCGCGCCTGGCGGATCGCCTGGCGGTGCTCTCCGGGGTCGGGGCAGGGCAGGGTGTGATCGAGGTTGGGACGGGGCTCGGCGTCCTGACCCGGGCCCTGGCGGAGCGGGCCGCGAAGGTGGTCAGCATCGAGATCGATTCGGGCCTGGTCGCCGCTCTGAACGAGGAGGCCCTGCTGCCCGACAACGTCGAATTGATACACGCCGACGCCCTGGAGATCGATCTGTCGCGGATCGCCGCTCGCCTGCCCCCGCCCGTGCGGCTGGTCGCCAATCTCCCCTATTCCGCGGCGACCCCCCTGCTGCGTCGCCTGCTCGATCTGCGCGGGGAGTTGGCGGATTGGTCCGTCATGTTGCAGCGCGAAGTGGCCGAGCGTATTTCGGCCTCGCTGGGCAGCCGGGATTACGGTTCTCTTTCGGTGCTCCACCAGTTGACGGTCGATGTCCAGGTGCAGCAGCAACTGGGCCCCGGCAGTTTCTTCCCCGCGCCGGAGGTCGATTCGAGTTTCGTGCGGATCTGGCCTCGACGGGGTTCGCCCCTTGAGCCCGGGGAACTCGCCTGGGTCGAAAGGGTGGTGCGGGCCGCTTTCGCAAAGCGTCGCAAGACCATCTTCAACTCGCTTCGCGCCGAGGGCGCCATCGCGGGGGGTGAGCGCGCTCGAATCGAGAGCGCCCTGGTCGAGGCGGGTATCGATCCCAGGGCCCGGGCCGAGACGATCGAAGCCGAGCGGCTGCTGGCCCTCGCGCGAATCCTATCCTGAGTGCTTGCGCGGAGCGGGGGGGCGCTGCACCGTGTGGGCATGGATGAGAGCCAGATCCTGGAGAGTCTGATCGAGTTGGCGGCGGAAGCGGGCATGCGGATTCGCATCGGTGGCCGGCGGGGGCTCGCAGAGGATCTGCCGCCCGTGGCCAGCGGCGTCTGCCGCTTGCGGGGCGAACTCTGGGTGGTTCTTTCCTCTTCCGAGAGCCCGGCCATCCAGATCGAAACCCTGGCCGATGCCCTGCGCGAACATGCCGCCCCGCTGCTGGAATCGCGGCATCTTCCCCCCGCAGTACGAGCCTATCTGGAGCCCCAGGGGGCGTAAGGCTGCTTTTTTCTTGACGCCCCCCCGCCCCCGGGCGAAACTCTGCTTGTCGAGGGGTACCGCAGAGTGCGGGCCCTATCTTGAATCCCATACGCCCGGGCACGATGGGCCCGGAAGATCAGAGAGAGGCCTCTCCACTCGCTCCGAAAACGCTCGGATCTTCGGGTGCCAGTTGGCGCCTTCGCCCCCATCCCAAGCAGGGAAACGCGATCGCGGGGGGGTGAGTCGAGACCGAGACGGGGGTGATCCAGGGGAGATTGGTGGCTGGGAGTTCGCGGGCCCCCCGTGGCCGGATTCGATGCGACTCCGATGATCGACCGCAAATAGTTTTCGCTTCAGTGGTCGGCCCCCGATCTTGCCCATGCGCCCCCGGAACGAATCCGGGAGGCGCTTTTTTATTTTCCGGTAGCTGATCGGCTGAGAGAATGTTGGTTCCGGGCCCAATCGGAGACCTTCCCCCATGTCCACAGTCACGGCATCTGCCAGTCGAGAGCATCGGGTGACCGTTCGTTCATTGGCCCAACGCAAGCAGCGGGCTGAGCCCTTCAGCATGCTCACCGCTTATGATTTTACCTTTGCGCGTATTTTCGATGAGGCGGGGATCGACCTGCTGCTGGTGGGGGACTCCCTGGGCAACGTCGTCCAGGGCCACGAGACCACGCTGCCGGTGACCCTGGACGAGGTGATCTATCACACCCGCCTGGTGGCCCGGGGAATTCGTCGCTCGATGTTGATCGCCGACATGCCCTTTGGCAGCTACCAGGTCGGAAGCGAGGATGCGGTTCGCAGCGCGATTCGTTTCGTCAAGGAGGCCGGTGCCCACGGGGTGAAACTCGAGGGGGGCGTGAGTGTTGCCGAATCGATCGAGCGCATTGTCGCCGCCCAGGTGCCCGTGATGGGCCATGTCGGGCTGACTCCCCAATCCGTCAACCAGATGGGCGGTTTTCGCGTGCAGGGGCGTGACGAGTCCGGACGCAGCCAGGTGATCGAGGATGCGCGGGCCGTCCAGGAGGCCGGTGCCTTCGCGGTGGTGCTCGAGGGAATTCCCGCGGATCTGGGGCAGGAGATCACCGGCCTGCTCGAGATACCGACGATTGGGATCGGGGCCGGACCGGGTTGTGACGGCCAGGTGCTGGTGATGCACGACCTCTTGGGTTTGAGCGATTGGACGCCGAGTTTCGTGAAGCAGTACGCGAACCTGGGAGGCCTCGCCGCCCAGGCGGCGCGCTCCTTCGCCGAAGATGTGGCGAATCGGAAGTTCCCCGACGACGCCCATTCCTATCGTTGATGCGGGCGTAGGGCTGCGCGATGTCGAGTCCCCCCGTCCTCAGGACGATTGCTGAGCTCCAGGCCCGGGCGGATCGGGAACGCGGGGCGGGCCATCGGATCGCCCTGGTGCCCACCATGGGGGCGCTTCACGCGGGCCATCTCTCCCTCGTGGAGGCGGCCCGGGAGCGCGCGGATCTCGTTTGGATGTCGATCTTCGTGAATCCGACGCAATTCAACGATGCCCGGGATTTCGAGGGCTACCCCATCGATCTCGCCCGGGATCTCGAGCTGGCCGCCGAGCATGGGGTGGATCTCATCTTCGCCCCGAGTGCGGATGAACTCTATCCGGAGGGTGCCCAGACCTGGGTGGAGGTGACGGGTCTGAGCGGATCCCTTTGCGGCGCCTCGCGGCCCGGTCATTTTCGTGGTGTGACGACGGTGGTGAGCAAGCTCTTCCTGGCGGCGCGCCCCCACGTGGCCGTCTTTGGCCAGAAGGATTTCCAGCAATGTGCGGTCATCCGGCGCATGGAGCGGGATCTCGGCTTCGGGATCGAGATCGTCTGCGCGGCGACGGTGCGCGAGCCCGACGGCCTGGCTCTCTCGAGCCGCAACGTGCACCTGGGCCCCGAGGCGCGGCGGCAGGCGTTGGCATTGGTGCAATCCCTGGATCAGGCGCAGAAGGCGGTCGAGCAGGGGGAGCGGGGGGCGGATGTTTTGCGGGGGCTCGTCGAGGCCCGGCTCGCCGAGGCCTCCCTGGCGCGCATCGACTACGTGGAATTGCGCGATCCGGAGACCTTCGAGCCCGCGCCCGCAGCGCTGCGGGGGCCGACCCTGCTGGCCCTGGCGGTGAATTTTCGGCCCGACGATCGGGGCCGGGGATCCGAGGTTCGGCTGATTGACAACCGGATCCTGCTGGCCGCGCCGGGAGGCGATTGCGGGCCGGCCGACTAGCTCCGCGACGCGGGATCGGTCTCGGGGCCGGGCGCCCCGCGAAGCGCGCACGCGGCTGGGCGGGAAATGCGGGCTAGGATTGCGGCCATGGCCGGCGAGGGAACCAAGAATATTGCGCGCAATCGGCGCGCGAGGCATGAGTACGAGGTGCTCGATACCGTGGAGGCCGGGATTTCCCTGATCGGTCCCGAGGTCAAGAGCCTACGGGCCGGGCGCGTCAATCTGGGGGATGCCTATGGGGTCATCCGGGGCGGCGAGTGCTGGCTCGAAAAGCTTCACATCAGCCCCTACGAGCCCGCCACCCGGGAGAATGCCGAGCCCCAGCGCCCGCGTCGCCTGCTCTTGCATCGTCGTGAGATCGGGAAGCTTTATAGTCGCGTGGCGGAACGCGGCCTCACGCTGATTCCCCTCAGCCTCTATTTCAGGGATGGTCGCGTAAAGGTGGAGCTGGCCCTGGTGCGGGGCAAGCGCGTGCGGGACAAGCGCGAGGACATCAAGCGCCGGGATGCGGATCGCGAAGCCGATCGCGCCATGCGCGGCCGGGGCGGTCGCTACAGCGGCTGAGGCGAGCCCGCTTCTCTGGCGTGAAGGCCCGAATGGCCCGGGCCCGTCTTCTCTCTCGGCGCCCTTCTCCCGCGGGCGGCCCCGGGGCGGGGCGGGGGGGGGTATAGAGGGTGGGGAGTCGTGTTGGGGGCCGAAAAGCGGCTGGACGCGGCGGCGGTGCGGGATGGAGTTGCCGGGGCGCTGCCGTTTTTCCGTGCTTGGCTTATTGCGCACCCGTGAGTATGCTTGTGGCTGTGGGGGCGATCTGGCTTCGACGGGTGGTCGAAGGTGGGCGCTGCGTGCCGAGATGGTCGTGCTCTCGTTAATCAGACGGCACTGTTGGTAGCTTTATAGATGCCGACGATAACTATGCACTCGCTGCCTAGCTGAAACTAGGTTAGCGACTCCCGTCCGTGACGCCTTCTAGCGGGGAGCGGGAGTCATCAGAGGGCTGGTCTCCGAGCGCTTCTCGGCCGTATCCGGAGACGAGACCCATGTCGAGATAGGGTGGTGCTTCTCCAGGATCCCGCGACTGCTTCACCCGAATTTGAGCGGGGACTACGCACGTAGACGCGCCGATTGGACACCATGCGGACGCGGGTTCGATTCCCGCCGCCTCCACCAAAAACACACTTATAAAACAGTAACTTACAGAGGTCGAAAAGGACTCGGGGCAAACTCGGGGCAAGCCTAACGGGGCTCTAAGATCTTCACCATGGCGTCAAAATTAGCCTCCACGCCCTTGGTGTAGCGGTCCAGCGAACTCCCTCTGGCGTGCCTTGAGTGCATTCTGAGCGCACGCTCCGAGAGCGGCCCCGCCAACGCCGACAAGACTGAGTGTCGAAGGGCTTCGCCCTGGGAAATCCGCTCGCCGCATTGCCGGGTGGCCTTGTCCCAGACCCGGCGAGTGGCGGTCTGGCTCCATGACCGTTCCGCGTTGTCGGCTCCTGGGTTCCAGAAAAGCGCGGTGGCCTGTCCTGCCAGCCGTTGCTCTTTGGTGGTCTGCTCCGCTCGCCAGTTCAGCCACCTCTTCAGTTCAGGATTCCAAGGCGCACGGCGCACATTGCTGCGCGTCTTGCCATGGCTGACTCTGCCCTCCACCGTCTTGCCCTGCCTGCCCCGGTGCCAGTGGATCTCGCTGCCATCCCAATCGTCCAGCGTGTGAGCCACGGCTTCGCTGAAGCGGACGCTCTCGAAAGCGATCGCCAGCCACAAGCCCCTCTTCTCCCACGGGATGGCTTCAAGCAAGGCCAGAACTCTGTCCATGGGGATCGTCTTCGGGGCGTGCTCGCGAGTGGCAATGGTTGGGAATTCGGGGACGGTGCCGCCCTCGTCCTTTGCCCAGGCGAGCAGGAACGTGCGGAAGCCGTCGCTGACGTTCTTCCGTGTTTTTGACCCGAGCCCCCGGTCAGCGAGCCAAGCGTGCCACCGTTTGATTTCTTTTCGGCTGACGCGGTCGATGCGTTTGCCCCGCCAGAACTGCCAATGCCCACCCGGCTGCGCCCAACGCTCAAGGTCTGCGAAAGCGCCGTTGGCTGACAATTCACCAATTTCCATACGCCTGCGCTGCTCTTCGATGTACTCGCTCGCCTTGTTCTCGATCAAATCGACAGAGAGGAACTGAGGCAGGTATGGCTTGACCGCATTGCCGGGACTAACGCCCGCGATGATCTCGCTGCGGATGCGTCGGAGTTCAAGCCCGGCGTCTTCAGCGGTGGCGAACGGGATGAGTTTTGCCGCGTCATGCGGAGCCGGGTAGCCGTACAGCTTGACCATTTGAACGTCCCGGCCATCCACCTCCACGGTGCCCAGATAGATGTAGTGGCGAGCACTCTTGGACTCCGCCCGCTTCACCTGCCGGTGCTCGGTTTTCACCCTGCCGAATTGCTCTGCCATGCGGACACGCTGCCCCAAGCCGTCGTGGCGAGCAAACTCGTATGTCGGGAGAGCCTCCAAGTCGGTTCAGTCCCCCTGGTTCCTAGCAAGACTGTGTGCCCGATTTCGCTGCAAAGTGTCCCTCTTGAAGGCCGCTGGATGACGTGCCGGCTGCCATGCCTCTGGCTGATGGGCGAGGATTAGAGACTTCAGCGTGTTCCTGGCCTGATCTTGTGGCGATGGTTTGTATCTGCGGGAAAGGGAAATCCGCTCCGCGAAGTCCTCGCTCGCGACGACTCGGAGTGTGCCTGTCTCGATCAGGCACTCCTCCGTAGGAGGGGGAGGCAGGAGAGGCAGAGAGGCAGAAGAACCGCTGCGAAAACAGGTACTTGTGCCTCGTTCGATTTTCCGCAGACGAGGCAGGCCGCGGGCGAGGCACAACCCTTTGTGATTTCGCCGACTTGTGCCTCTCCTGGCCCTCAATGAGAGAGGCAGGGCGAGGCAGACAGGGCACGCGGTCCCGAGTCGTCTTTGATGCCCGTCAGTCATGACTTGAACCACTCTTCGGCAGTAGGCTGGGCGGGCCAACGTGTGGGCCTGGCTGCCTCGCTCGGGCCGAACACCGTCGCCCTCTTGCGTTGCCCTGACTTCAGTGGAACAGACTGGATGCTGCCCCTGTCGCGCAGTTCCCTCTTCGCCTTGTCGAAGCGCCCCTTGCTCATGCCGTGCGCTTCCTTGCAAACCTCCAGCCAGTCCTTGCCCTCGATCCACTCGCCCAGCTTCAGCAATTCGGTCAGTGCGTGATCCGCGTCAACCTCCCCCTTACCTCTCGCCTCTACGTAAACGAGGGCCCCTCCCGTTTCTCGACGAAAGATCATCGGGGCATCTAACCGAGGCGTATAGTTCGACTTCGGCAGGGCAGCCTCGATGTAGTGCCTCCCCTCTTCCAGTCCATAGTCCGCGGACTCTTTCGCGTTGAGGCTCTTGACGAGCAGCACCCACCGGCTCAGGTCGGTCAACTGAAGAGAGCCCGTGGCTGCCGTCACCTTGAGTTCGCCTCCGCTGCGGACCGAATCTTTGTTGGAGTGGTGGACCGCGATCACTGTGCACCCTGTCTCGTTGCGTATTGCGTCAAGCTCATTCAGGATGGTCCCCGCTGCGGCGTTATCGTTGAGGACGAGGCCGGGGGGAAGCAGTCGCGTCAGGGGATCGATAATCACAAGTCGCGCATCCGCCGTGTGGTCCACCTGGTTCGCTATCGCGTCTCGCAGTTCAGGGCCCAGGTGCTCCCCGGTGAGGCCCAAGAGGTCCACGAAGCGGATTCTCTCAGAAACTGCATTGCGGTTCCGGCATTTCCAGTCTCCGAAAGATTCGCCCTCGGCACGGCACTGTGCCCAGGTTGCCCGGAGCGCGGCGTCGAACCGCCGATGAAACTCCTCCAGGTCATCTTCCATCGAAACCAAAACGGTCCCGCACGGCTTCTTCGCCGCATAAGGCCCGAACGGGAGCCCCAGTGCCCTCGTGATCGTCAGCATGATCTGCAAGTGGCCCTTGCCGGTTCCGCCCGTGGCGACAAGGAGGCCCGAGATTCGGTCAGGGAGAAAATCATCGATGATGAAATCACGCGGCTTGGGCTCTTGGTCGAACAACCCGTCAATACTCGTCCGGGTGATGTCGAATCTGGAATGACGGTCGATTTTCGCCCGCTGCTCATGCGTCAGCGCGTTCAGTTCCTCATCGACTTCAAAGGCGTCAGCAAGCGCGTACCCTGCTTTCAGAGCGTCGCTGGCATCGTGTAGCCCATCGGTGGCAACCACGACCTCGACCGCATGCCCCTGATTCCGAAGCAGATCACGCCAGTTTTCAGCATGCCTCTCACCCCTGCTATCGGTGTCCCCAACATCCGCAACGACCAAGAAGCGACTCGATGTCTTCGCCTTGAAGTACTTGACGTATGGCTCCAACCTCTTCCCCGCCCCGCCGATATTGCAGGTCGCGACTCCGCCACTACGGCAAACATCTTCGGCGTTCTTCTCGCCCTCGACGACATGGATCGTCTCGCCAGATGCCATCGCCTCAATCAGTTCTGGTAGTCGGTAGGGAATAGGCTCCGTCCCAGACATAGTTTCAGACCAGCCCGACCCCTGGCGCGACGCCTGCGAGAAGGTTTTGATGCACCCTTCGGGCCCCTCTGCCTCAAACCGGCCGACCACGATGTAGGGCTCAGAATTAGCGTCGTTGTAGACGTATTTCTCGGCGAACTCGTACCGCACTTCCCCTCGTCGCTTGCCAATCCTTCTCCAGTGCGAGGTGAGGAGGTCCAGGCCCTCGTGGATCGCAAGACCATTCTCTCTTCTCGGAGAAAGCGTTTTCTGCTCCCCGCTGACAGGGCGCGACCCGGCAGCACGCGCACCCAGCCCATGGACCGATCCGCACTTGCAGTCGCCCTCAGCCTTGTGCGCGTACGTGTCGCCTCGTTTGTGAGGGGTCAGTCCGTTCGCGTACTCGCTTCGCGTGCAGTGGAGATATTCCCCGTCGGTAGAACGAAATCCATGGCAGCGAATGCCTTTGTGCTGGGGCATGGATTCGTGCCCACCGCAGACCCGGCATGGACTGTTCTTCGTCCACCGCTGCTCCCTACCGACTGGCTTGTTCATCGGCCAGCCCTTGGGTTCGAGCAGTATTAGGGTCGCATCGGCGAAGGTGAAGCCACGAGTCGAGGTCGTTGCGGGAGTAGGCCACCCGCCGCGGCCCTACCCGGAGAAATGGCGGCCCCTCTCCACGGAAGCGCCAAGCTTCTAGCGTGCGCTCGCTCAGCCCCAGTTTGGTCGCTGCCTGCTCTGTGGTCAGTAGATCCATGGTTGCTCCTCGTGTTAGTTCGGACGAGGAGCAGCATACGGCGGGAAGCCGCGCCTTTAGAGGACAGAAAATTCATCTTTTGTTCGGGGGCTGGAGCCTCCACCTGACCATCTTCCAAGTCCCGGGGATCGGGACTGGGGGTTCTCTGCGCAGGTGATCTTTGAAGCAGCGAGTGATGTTCCGGTGGGCCGCGGCGTCCGGGTCATCATCGTCAGCGTGGTTGCGGTCTGCGACCGCAGCCAAGGCGTCCTCGGCGGATTCGCCGCGCCCCACTCTTGCGAACCACTCCATGCCATCGCGGAGATAGGGGCGGATCAGTGGGGGGAGGAGATTGAAGCTTTCGAGGGTTTCCTCGATCTTTTTGCGCCGTTCTGCCGTCGGAAGCTGGCTGACTTGTATGTCTGTTAGCTTGCTATTCAACTGCTGAAGGCCATAGAACATCTCCACCAGCGCCCGGGGTTCAGGGAAGCTGATTTTCTGGCCCCCCACCTCTCTCGGCGCGGGATGCAGCACATCCGCCGTGAACCGGAACTGCGGTGAGTTGTCATCTCGGTCAGCCATGCCGCTGCACCTCGCGACTGCACCATCGGGAG